>Ga0302320_10001656_pt1 | contig 53456 bp, 65 predicted proteins | sample Bog_T0_3_FD_202130 | JGI IMG/M metagenome (GOLD analysis project Ga0302320, IMG submission 202130) | Peat permafrost microbial communities from Stordalen Mire near Abisko, Sweden - Bog_T0_3 | ecosystem: Environmental > Terrestrial > Soil > Wetlands > Peat | place: Sweden: Abisko, Stordalen Mire...
AATATAGTTAAATTATCTGTGGAATTTGAATCTTTGTAATTAGCAAAATCCCTCGTTCTTACCATACTGCACACTATGTCTTGTAACTACAATTACAGGGATTTAAACTTACCATAATCCCCAGCTATTTACGTTCAATTAAAACGATTCTATTTTGTTTCATGAATTTTAAGATTCGATCTCGCATATCTTTTCTGTTATACCCTTGAGTGTCATACAAGCCGTATCCAGAGCCATCAGGTATATCTAAGTCGAGCTCATATTTATTACCCACCTTCTTTCCTTTAAAGAAAACAGCCTTCTTCGCACCTTCTCTATAAGAAATACCAAATTCGTTCGGTTTTCCCTGCAATACATATTCAGATTCAAAGGTTATCTTAAAACCCTGTTTTCTAAAGACATTAATTAAATTAGAAAAAATGCTCACTTGCTTCTCCCCTACTATTCATAATCCCAAATTAAAAATGTAAAGACTCTATGCGCTCTTGTTTCGCCCAGCATCACGGCAGCATTCTTTCTATAGAAGCCCTTTTAGCGGCATACGCTTTACCCAAACCATTTTCAATGGCCAGATCACAAAAAGAAAGAGCCGATTCATATTCCCCCGCTTCGACCGTGATCGATATTCCACGTTCGACAAAACGAAGTGAGGGTAGGTAGTCGGTTAATTGGCGGTTATTTTTTTCCCGCGCTTCCTTCAGATATTCGCCGGCACGGTCTACCGCTTGTCGGCATAAGACTAGATCGTCGACCTGATAGGTGTCTTCGGCCAAAAGATCATAGATGAAGAACTTCACAGAGTTGGGGATAGAATTGAACTTTTCGAGAAAATTCAGCAGGTACCGCTTCCCGCTCTCCCTCCCGCCGATCAGTGCATCGCGATGCCCTGTAAAAACATTTTCCAATATTTCATCTGATTTTTTAACAGGCGGCCTGTGTCGATCCGACATTTTTTACTCCTATCTACGTTTTGAATATATTTACTTCTTACTTATCATAACCCCTGGACACATCGGATTTTTGTGGTAACCTATTTTTTATGCAACAGCGCCTTATCGAACTTGAACGCAAGATTTCTTACCAGGATAAACTTCTTCAAGAATTGAATGAGGTGATTTTTGCCCTGAGCAAGCGCCTTGACCAGCTTGAATCCCGTCAGAAGGACATGAACGATCAGCTCGCCAGCGGGAACCTAGTCAAACGTCAGGAAGACGAAATCCCTCCGCCGCATTATTGATTAAACCAAGATATCACACGATCTATTTAAATAAAAGAATTTAGCGCTTTTTCAATTCGTCTATCAGGAACAAGCCACATAATTGCAACCATAACATAAATTACGCAAGCTAATAACGGACTCAAGAAAAAAACCAATATCCCCGTAACATAGGCCACCACAGATATTTTACCTTTAAAATCATTACCGATCGCAACGGCTAAAGTTGAATTCTTACCATGCTGTGCGATAAGAGTTTGAACTAATAAAAAATAGGCAATGGCCGCAAATAAAAGATCGATCCCGTATAAAGCCACTGGTCTTGCTGAAAAGTGGTTTTCACCCATCCAATGCGTAACAAAAGGTATCAGAGATAGCCAAAACAAAAGATGTAGATTAGCCCACAGAATAGAACCATTAACTTGCTTTGCCGCTTGAAGCAAATGATGATGATTGCAATGACCCCGTCACTAAAAGCTTCCATCCGTGTTTTATTCATATTTCTTTCTCTAGGAGTCGCACAAGTCCAATAAAATCATCATCCGACCAGCCGGCGACAATTCCTTGATCGTAAATTTCTTTGAGATGCTTAGTTTGTTCAAGCGGTTGTGATAGCTCCTTAGCAGTTTCCAGTGCTAGGCGCAAATCTTTTGCCATGTGCTTAAGGGAAAACTGTGGGCTGTAATCGCTCTGGCGCAATTTGGGTTCTTTAATATCAGCAATACCAGAATGGGCGGCATTACGCGCCAACGCGCTAAAATAAACATCATCCGGAATTCCAGCCTTCCGGCACAATATAAGACTTTCGCACAGGGTCTGGGCTACACCGGCTATGTTGAGATTCATGGCAAGTTTCAGCGTAGAAGCAGAGCCTATCGGCCCAATGTGCAAAATTACACTTGATATTGGCTTAAGAATGGGCCGCGCTTTTTCTACTATTTCAGGATCGCCACCCAAATAATAAACGGTCTGGCGCCCTTCAGCCGCGGGTTTGCTGCCTGTAAATGGCGCCTCCAGGAACAATGCCCCTGTTTCTTGAACCTGTCTAGCAAAGAGGCGTGTCCATTTGGCGGAAATCGTACTTGACTGAATCACTAATTTGCTTGGCCCAAGTTTAGATTTTATCTGATTTAAGACAGACTGGACAGCTGGTGGGTCAGCGACAATAATGATAATGGCCTCTGCCTGGTCTACTGCCTCCTGGATAGATGCACAGAAATTAGGAAAATCCTTTGGTGTCCGGTTCCAGCATCGCACCGTATGCCCATCAGCAATCAGGTTTTTAGCCCAAGCACTTCCGATGATCCCTAAACCCAAAACAGAGATATTCATTTTTATTATCCTTTCTCCCCCACCGCACCAGAGAAAAACCACCGCTGCCTACATCCCAAGGGCTGGTCAAAAAAGAGATTGCTTCGCTTCGCTCGCAATGACACGAGCCGGTAATGCTTCTCGCAATGACAGTTATGATACTTGGTGATAAATGGATTGTGGCGGTGATGAGCTGCTGTGAGGTGCCCGAATATAGCCTCATAATTTAGTGTATTTGGTGTGGAGTCCTTTGGATTGAGGCATTATGGCAGAAAAAGCGGGAAAGATCAATAATAAGTGGATAAAGGATAGGGAAAAGTAAGTGATATTGCGGGATATTACCTTATTTATATTGAGTGTGCTGGATTCCCGCCACCGCCTTTGGCGGGGCCCCGCTATTGGCGGGGCTTGCGTGGGAATGACAGATTAAGAATTGACGGCTATGTATCCGACTTTATGTCTTTTATATGGATCTGGTCCCTCTTGCTCAGGGGCAGGCGCTGCCATCATGCGCCTTATGGCATCGAAAATTTGGATGATCTTTTGATCATGGACTTGGAATTTCTTCTCTAAGTCATCGATTTTACGTGCTAGGTCTTTGTGGGAAGACATCATCTCTTTTAATTTAACAAAGACTCGCATGATTTGAATATTGACCTGAATAGCTCTTTTTGACCTTAGCACACTCGAGAGCATAGCTACACCTTGTTCGGTAAAAACCATGGGTAACTTGCGCGTGCCTCCCCAATTTGATGTTCCAAATTGGAACATCAAATCTTTAAATTCGTCCTTTGTTAGTGTAAAACCAAAATCTACAGGAAATCTATCAAGATTGCGTCTGACAGCTTTATTGAGATTTCTTGTTAATACACCATAAAGCACAGATAGATCTTTATCCAACATCACTTTTTGTCCACGGATCAAATAAATCTTATTTTGGATGATCTCGACAGGAACAATAGATTCTGATTCTTTGGTTGGCTGTTTTGTAGACATGATTCCCCCTTGTGTATTTGATGAGTTTGATTTTTCATGCCTTAGGGGAAAGACATAGTATTGCTTCTTATTTAAACGGTTTGGGGGAAACCGATAGCTGATTTTTTACTTTGAACCTTCGCTCATTTAAGCCACCTCAAAATTTGACAAGCTTATAAAAAATTCTTTTTACCACGTCAGCCATGACCATATAAAGAATGACAATCACCCCCATCATAACAAAGAATACCGGAGGTAATCGACTAAAACCCAACATGCCTGCCAATGGCGTAAAGGGCAAGATCAGCGTAATGCCAACAATACCGAGTGTGGCTATTAATAAATGCTTGCCAGGAACGCTTTTAAAAAATGGCCGTCGTGTTCTAATGACAAGCACGATCAATGTTGCTGAAATAACTGATTCCAAGAACCAACCTGTTCTAAATTGATCCGGAGTAGCATGCAGAATGAATATAAGAACGCCAAAAGTAAGGTAATCAAAAATAGAACTAATAATACCAAATACAAACATATATTTACGTATAAAATTAATGTCCATGCGCCGCGGCAAATCAACACTCTCCGGATCGACATTGTCTGTAGCAATGGCCATCTCCGGAAAATCGGTCATTAGGTTAGTCAATAAAACCTGTTTTGGCAATAATGGTAAAAAAGACAAAAATAACGAAGCCCCCGCCATGCTGAACATATTCCCGAAATTGGCGCTCGTTGCCATAAATATATACTTAAGCGTATTGGTAAATGTCACCCTTCCTTCCCTGACTCCTTGCACAAGCACAGCCAAGTCATGCTCAAGCAACACAATATCCGCGGCCTCTTTAGCGACATCCGCCGCGCTATCGACGGAAATTCCCACATCAGCCACATGCAGGGCCGAGGCGTCATTAATGCCGTCTCCCATATAACCAACCACATTCCCCGCTTTCTTAAGCGCTATAATAATGCGCTCTTTTTGGTTAGGCTCAATCTCAGCAAAAATATTGATCGTTGTTACTTGTTTTATCAATGCATCATCACTCATTTGACGTAAGTCTGCTCCACTTAGCACACTAGGATTGGATAATCCGATCTGCCGGCCAATGGTTGTGGCAACCACGTGGTTATCTCCGGTAATGATCTTTAAGGAAATACCCAACTGCCGCAATGCGCCGATCGTTTCTACGATGTGCGGTTTTAGAGGATCGGCAAAGACCAACAGCCCTAAAAAGGTCATACCCGATTCATCGGCTTTGGTGATCTTGTCAGTGCCCACTTTTTTATAGGCAACTCCCAAAACTCGCAGTCCATCCCGGCTTAGATCATCTAACTGCTTTTGAATTTTTTCTTTAACAGAGGCAATATCTGATATTGTTCCGCCATTGTCTGCCGAAGAGCAGGCTTCTAAACAATTGCTCAATGCGCCTTTGGTGATCATTAAGCGCTCATCCCCCTTAGACACCAGAATGCTTAATCTCTTACGAGAAAAATCATAAGGGATCTCATCTTGCTTTTGATAACCTGACAATTCAAGTGGACGGTAAGACTTGATGGCTTCATCAATAGGGTTATTAAAACCCGTCTCATAATAAGAATTCAAATACGCATAAAAAAGCACTTTATCATTAGTCTGCCCCAAGATATCCAACGCAGACTGCAATATGACAGTTCCTTGAGTCAAAGTGCCGGTTTTATCAGAACACAACACATTCATACTGCCGAAATTTTCGATCGATGCCAACCGCTTAACAATGACTTTTTGATCAGCCATACGTTTGGCTCCATGGGAAAGATTTATGCTGATGATGGCAGGAAGCAATTGCGGCGTCAAACCCACGGCGAGCGCCAATGAAAAAAGAAAAGCATCCAAAACCGGACGCGCCAAATAAACGTTGATCGCAAAAATGATGATCACCAGTACCAAGGTTACTTCCATCAAGAAATACCCAAAGCGCCTGATGCCATGTTCAAATTCGGTTTCTGCCGGCCTGAGCTTTAACTGTTGTGAGATTTCTCCGAACTTGGTTTTCTTTCCCGTGGCAACGACTAGAACTTTGCCGCTACCGCTGACAACATGTGTTCCCATCCACAGGGAATTGATCCGCCCTGATAAAACAGTATCAGAAGGCAAAAGTGCAGACGATTTTTCGACAGGATAAGTTTCTCCTGTAAGAGTTGCTTCATCTACAAAGAGATCTCTGGATTCCAGGATCCGGCAGTCTGCAGGAATGACATCACCGGCATTTACAATAACAATGTCACCGGGAACCACCTTCTCAATAAGAATCTCTACAGGTTTCCCATCGCGCAGTACTTGAGCTTTAATTTTTATAATAGAAAGCAATTTCTCAACTGCCCCTGCTGCGCTGGCTTCTTGCAAAAAACCTAATACTCCGCTAATTAATACAATAGCAAGAATAATCAAGGCATTCGTATTGTCATGAACAAAGAAAGATAATCCAATCGCAAATAAAAGGATAAGAGTGATAGGACTTTTAAATTGGGCTAAAAGCAATGTCAACGCGTTGTTCTGCTTTTTGGGCTTTAAAAGATTATCACCATACTGTAAAATCCGCTTGTCTGCATCCTGGCTTGTTAGTCCCTCAATCTTTGTTTGAAGCTGAACAAATAATTTCTCTACGGGAATGCTCCAAAAATCAAAGTCAGGCTGATTCATTTCAGAAATTCTCCTTTTAACTCGCCATAATCGCCGTTACATTTTCTGTATTTACAATTACAGGATCTAATTATATCTCTTTATCTCTCTCCCAACACTTCCCTAATCCTTATAAAACTGACAATCTTCCCCTAAAAATTGAAGAGCGAATGACAAGCGAAACCACGGCCGCACCAGAGAAAAACCACTGTTGAATTCAACTAAAAGGGTTGGTAGTAAAAAATTACTTCGTCACCTTCGGCTTAGCCGCAATGACACGATAACATTAATGACTAATATATTTCAGTGTGTCTGTATTTATCTTTGATTTCTTCCGCGAAATAAATGTCTATTGAATGAGTCCTCATCAAGCGGGCATGGATGATCTTGGGAACACCTTGATAGATGTATTTTTCTGTCGATACAAAGTTAACATGCAATCTCTTACTTGCTGCTTCATATCCAATTGATTCAATCATTGTTGAACCTACATTAACCAATTCGAGCATTTGACTTAGCCTCCTTCGTAGGAAGAGACTTACACTTGATCCATTCCGGCTGAACTTTCGTCGGCGGCTTCTCCATTTTGCCACGGTTACGAATGATAAGACCATCCAAAAAACGTCTTAGGATCTGGTCCCCGCAGGGCATATAGTTTGTATGATCTTCTTTGCGAAAAATGGCGGATAATTCTGATGATGTTGTCTCAAAATCGGCTAATTTTAGAATATCGATAATGTCGGTATCCTTGAGCTTTAGCGCTACACGAAGCTTTTTCATTATGTCATTATTATTTATCATTAATTCTTTCCTATATTTTTAAAATTCAATGTGTCGTTGTTTATTGTATCACCAAACGATCCGACATCAAAGGAACAGGGAATCTTGTGTCCCGGTTTTTTTAAACGCTGGATGGTTTTTGATAAGTTTTAAGGCTTGCTGTATCAGGGTCTTTCCGGGTTCCATCCTGTGCCAGGGACTGGCGCCTGATGGATGGGCTAAGGGAATAATATCAATTGAATGGCCTTCATAGCTTGCTTTGAATTGCTTTCCGATCACGTCTACCAGCTTTTCAAATTGGAGAAATTGTTGGATAGCTAACTTGCCCACGGGGATGACAAGCTCTGGTTTTAAGATCTCCATCTCACCTTTTAGCCATTTGGAACAGTTTTTGACCTCTTCTGGTGAAGGCGGCCTGTCGCCTCCTGCCTTTTGCTTGCCTGGGAAACAGCGGCATACTGCTGCCATATAGATTAACGAACGGAACTGGACTTCATCCAGGCCTGTTCCTTCTTTGAACCACCCAAATAGGGTCTTGCCTGCTGTCCAGGCAAAAGGGCGTCCTAGTTTGGGTTCTTTGTCTCCGGGAGCTTGGCCGACAAGAATGATACGGCTGACAATTGGCCCCCCGCTAACTACCGGCGGGATCATATTAGGGCAGCTGCGGCACTGGCGTAGTTGTTCAATGTGTTCAGACAGTTTTAGCTTTGTAGATGATAACTTGCGGTAATTTGGGCGCATAGATTTTTTGTACCTCTATCTGACTCTTCAATACTGTAAGCTTCACTGAAACCCTTTCATCACCTTTCTCTAAATCATAAAGTATTATACGGTCTTCAGTTCGTACGCCAACCACCTTATATAATTGGCCGTCATCCTTTAGCATAACTTTGTCGCCGATATTGTATTCAGCCATAAGATTACCTTTTAAACACCCACGCCGATGACGAATAGGACTACATAGTCTTGCTTATGACAGCCTTTGACCGTGGGCATGGGGACTCCCGGTGCAACTGGGAATGCTGACCTTTCGGCCATGGCCGGTGAACATGAATCATCTTTTACGGTCGGTGTGTAGCGTGCTGCATGGCATGGCAGATGCGTCACATCATAAAGTTTGGCCCCATTAGGCAACTCCCAACGCTCTATGCCATTATTATCCATGGGATAAACGGTCAATATTGTTGTCACCTCTCGACCTCCTGTAACTACGTATTGGCCAGGAGCCAGCGGAAAGGTTGGCTTCTCCATGATCAAGCCGTGTTCTTCAAGCCACCAATCCTTATGGTCGAATTTCCATTGAGCGGGTGCGATCCCGCCGGCTGCTTTTAACTTATCATAATTATCTAGCAAGCATCCTCTGGGACCCGGATCTTCATGCCACAGACCCCAGGTTTGGGCATTGTTTCCTGAACTTGCAGATAGATCAGCTAATGCCACGATGTACTCGACTGGTATATGCTTGAAGGTTCTATGTGGGGTACTCTGAGCAAAGGCTAACTGTCCCATGGTGATCATTAATATGAGCAATAAAATTTTCATGCTGGCTTCCTGTCCTCTGGCTTTAAATAGCAGTAGAGGTTCTCGACTTTTTCACGGGCCCAGGGCGTGCGGCGCAGAAAGGTTAGGCTCGATTTTATGCTGGGGTTCTTGGCGAAACAGTTGATCTTGATGCGGCTGTATAGACCTTCCCAGCCGTGCTTGGCGTGCAGACAGGTTAGGATCATCTCAAGAGTAACGCCGTGCAGAATGTCTTTTTGGCTGTCGTCGGGCATAGAATTCCTTTATGTAATACCGATATCAATTGTCTTTTGAAGACCAGTATATACGGAGCCTTGGTTTTTGAAAAAGCCTTTTTTGGGATAGCTAATGGTCACGGTCATGTTAGCTTTGATGCAAATATCGTAAATCTTTCCGGTCGTCCCGTCTAAGCCTGATGGAATGTCTACGGCGATGATGTAGGCTTTTTGGGCATTGATGGATTGGATAATTGAGTAATAGGGCTCTTGGATGGTGCGAGTTAAACCCACTCCGAAAATGGCATCTACGATGAGATCGGCGGATTGGATGGATTTTTTAAAGATAAGGCTCAGTCCGTTGATGGGCTTCACAGCTAGCTTTAGGTTTTGTGCCACACGGTAATTGGTTAGGGCGTCTGGTTTAAGTTGGCTGGGCTTACCTATTAAATAAATGCGTGGCTTGAAACCCCAGTTGTATAAATAGCGGGCAGCTACGAAACCATCTCCCCCGTTATTGCCTGTACCGCAGACTATGACGACTGAGGCTCTACGTTGATTTTTTAGCTTTTTATAGATTTCCTGAGCCACACCACGGCCGGCATTTTCCATCAGAGCTAAAGACGGAATGCCGATCTTTTCAATAGCCCAGCGGTCTAGGGCTTGGATTTGTGAGACGGTTAATGATTTTTTACAATATTTCATAAATCGGGCCTTCTGGGGTTAGCGTACTTTTATATAGAATGATTTTATCAAATGTTTTCTTTTAGTTCACCAGTTATTGGAAAAACTAGAAAGCTACAAATGGACATAATATAATTGGGGTTAAAAAGTCAATGTGTCCGAGGATTTTTGCATAAAAAAAAGGAGAAGTGTTCAATCTGCTGGGAGGTGCCCGTCTTGCTCCTCCTGATCTACATCTCTAAAGATGTGATACTAGTAGGGCTTTTACTAGCGTCAGCAAATATGTAACTTCTCCATTGGACAATTTAATAATACTCTAAAAATAGAGTGTTGTCAAATTAGCCTATTCCGCCATTGGCTCGGATGGTTTGGCCATTGATCCAGCCGGAATCGGGGCTGGCTAGGAAAACTACTATGGGGGAAATGTCTTCGACTTCGCCTATCCGGCCAAGTGGGATTAATTTGATCAGACGGTCGATCAATTCTTTCGGTTTGCCTTCTAAAAAGAGCTCGGTGGCAACGGGACCAGGCGCAATGGAATTCACTGTAATGCGACGCGGCCCCAGCTCCTTAGCCAGGACCTTGGTCATCGCTTCAACAGCGGCTTTTGAGGCGTTATAGATAGCGTATCCTGGTAAGGCAGTGATCAGGGCACTCGTGGATAAATTGATGATCCGGCCATCATCCCGCAAACGCTTGGATGCCAGCTGCAGCATATTAAAAGTGCCTTTGATGTTAACGGCCATCAAACGGTCAAATTGAGCTTCCTCGATATCACCAATGGTTTTAAGGGCCATTAACCCTGCATTGTTAACTATGACATCAACAGGGCCAAATGTTTTTTCGGTTTTGTCAAAGAGTTTTGCCGCTTCAAGGGGATCTGCGACGTCCGCATGGATGGCGATAGCGCGACCTTTAGCCTTTTCAATCTCAGCAACAACGTCAGCGGCTTCTTTAGGCTTGCTGACATAATTGACAACGACATTGAATCCTGCAGCGGCGAGCTTGACGGCAATGGACCTTCCAATTCCGCGCGAGCTACCTGTAACGATGGCTGTTTTATTCATAGGATTTAGACTAATACTTTTAGAATATTATTTCAAGCAGAAAAACCGGGACACAATATTCCCTGTTCCTTCAACGTCGGATCGATTGGTGTCAGAAAAATGTGTCCCGGTTTTTTAAAAATGGATTTCGACGGTTCCGAGAACTGTTCTTCCTGATAAGGGGACATCTTCTTGATCGCTTTGAGGATAATAAAACCTCTTATCCAGAAGATTCTTAAACTGAAGTCCCAATGAAATATGTTTAAAAATAGGGAAATTAAAATTCAAATCACAAACCGTATATCCCCCATTAGGACCCTGGTCATTATCGACCCGGTAGTCTTTAACCCAGCGCAATATAAATGCCGAACGCATTCTAATAGGCATCCAATCATAGCTCAAAATCAGATTGGCCATTTGGCTTGGCACGTCAGCCATCGATGTCCCGTTGGCATTTCTGGGATTCGCAAAAGAGGTATTAGCCATAATTTGAAACTTCTTAGTAACAGCATAACGCATGTCCCATTCATACCCCTCTGTTCTGATGACCCCCGGATCATTTTGAAAATAATTATAGGGATTGCCAACATTGTCTGTGCCACTGGCCCCATCCAGGCTATTCGCTGTTTGATCCCAAAAATAACCGACGCTGCTGACAAAGGACTCCGATTTGTTAGCAAACATCAGATCTACTTCATCTGTTTTCATCGTTTCAGGATGTAATACCGGCAACCCGTCAATATGCGACCCTTCAGTTCCCAAAGTCTCTTCGTTTAACCCTATTTCTTTGCCGCCCGGAGCACGCAGGGCTTCTTCATGGAAATATTTCAAGAACCAGTTGTCTGTCACCTGTTCCACAAAAGCCACACGCGGAGACACCCTTTCATTACGGAGCTTGTCATCGGGCACATCTTCCTCGTCATATCGCCCCCCTACGGTGACATTTAAATTTTTCAAAACAGGAAAATCTTTGCGTAATTGAAAATACGCGGAATTCATCATAACAACCCCGACCCCCTGCTTTTCAAAACTCCCGTCTGAACTCAAGTAATCTTCCCGAGCGTCGTTATCGACACCGACAATAGAAGTAATGTCCCAGGGAAGTTTTGAGGTTATTTCCATCATATCCTCGCCGTCATCTGTATGGGCCGTGTATCTCGAGATGCTTCCCGGATCTCCATAGTATCCCTTTTCCATGGAATAATTCATTTTTACATAACCATCAAAAGTATTATTTTCATTCAACTCTCTTTTATACTTAACGTAAGGGATCACCTCATTCCATTCAATGTTGTCATCCTTATTATCAGAAGAGCCTGGTCCATCCCAAAATTCACCGAGCCCGTCATTCTTATTCATAACAATAAGTCCCGTGGTGAGCCCTGCCAAATTGCCTTGCAAGAAATCATGGGACGTATAAAGGAAATAATTATCTGAATTATCATAATTACGGTTAGCCTGATTGTCTCCGTTAGGCCCTAACTCCGTGGCACTGGCGTTTTGGCCATAGGCACTAAAATCAAATTTAGTGTCACCCGTGTCATTGCGATGGACATAATTAGTCATTATTTGGCGGTCAAAATTATCGCCCCCCATGGTCATTCTGCTTTCGACCATGGTACCATTAGTGTCAAGGTCCTTAGGGGTGATAGACACGGCTCCATAAAAAGCACCGGTCCCATAAAGCGCCGATGACGGACCACGCATAAACTCAACACTTTTAGCAAAATACAAAGGCAGTTCTTCCTGGGTGTCAGCCTTGTAGTCTCTGGCAAAGTTGACAGGAATACCATCGATGAATTCAATGGTTTTATCATCATTAAAACTACCTGCCTTCTGTCCCCTTGTTTCAAGAACACTTTCCCCATAAATAGGGTATGAACTGTACCCCGGCGTGACATTAGCAAGGTCGGAGATATCGTAATATCCCATCGTTTCTATGTCCTTATCAGTCCAAACAGTTACTGAACTGGGCGCGGTCAAAGTAGATTCTTGTTTCTTGGCAGAGATACTGGTCGCCATGAATGCCGGTACATTGATATTCAACATATCTTGAAGATCCATGTTCGACAGTTGTGCTGCAGCAGTTGGGTTATCAGCAAATACTTTGATGCTTAAGGAGGATAGAAAAAGTACCATTAAACCCAGTCTGAATAAAATTCTCATTATTCTCCTTGCTTAAGATGGGGGTTGTAAAATATGGGTTATTTTAGTATTAGATTAGGATTGGGCGGTATTGGCAAACTTACTCATAAATATACGTATTTATACGCTATTTTAAGAAAAACATGTCCCGGTCTTTAGTATCAGCAAACGATCCGACTTCAAAGTAACAGGGAATCTTGTGTCCCGGTTTTTTTATGTTAAAATAATACTATGTTTAAAAGGATAATTCTAATTTCAATCTTGGGCTTGCTAATTATTTGTCCGGGAACTTCGTTTGCTTGGCATGATTATGTTGATGGCGGGGATTGGAATTATTATGGCAGCGGCCGGGACCATCCTTATTCAGCTTACATCGATCGACATTATTATGTCGGGCCTGCTGATTATGTCTCACCGGATTACATTGAATATATTAACGGCCCAACTCCCCCTGTTATTGGGCCCGGACCAGCACCACTCATTCCCCAAGCAGCAACTCCCTTTGATCCTCAACAAAATGAATTTACTGTCAATATCCCTAATAGCCGCGGAGGTTATAATGCGGTTGTTATTAAAAGGTCAGGAAGTGGATTCGTAGGACCTCAAGGGGAATATTACCCTGAGTTCCCCAAAATTTTTCAACTGCAAATGATGTATGGTAAATAAATCTATTTAAGATGAAAAGCCATCGACTTGGACAGAATTGCCACCCTGACCTGAAACAGTTATTTTGGACCCGTTTTCATAATAGACTGTATTCCCTGCTCCGCTAACGATCACTGTTGCCCCGCTTTTGACATATACTTTTTCATTGTCTCCGCTGATGGTAGCATTGCCGCCTTGTTCGACGACAACAGTATCTCCACTTCCGGTTAATGTTACAGTACCTGTAGATGTTACCAACACGGCTTGGTCAGGATTTGTATTAATTAAAGTCCCATCAGCACGGGCCATGGAGATTGTAGGTAAAGGGACAATTTGGGCGGCTAGAGCATTCAAACTGAACATTAATAGCATAATAACAACGTAAACAGCAAAAATTCTTATCTTCATGCGTTTTCTCCTTTTGGTTTAGTAATAAATAATAGCCGGCGATTGATCGCTCTGTTTAGCCTTGAGATAATCAAATTGCACACCTTTTGTCACACCGCGCTGGATGGTGCGCTCTGTTTCGGTGGTCTCAATTATTTTCCCATTCGCATCTTTTTTAACCTGGATTTCTTTAATAACATAGGTGCTGACACATCCTGTTAATGCCAAACTCATCAAAACAACTAAGAAAATTTTCATATGCCCCCTTTTAATAATGTGTCCCGGTTTTTTACCAAATGAACGGTACTAGGCGATGCTTTACTTTTTGACAATATTCCTTATAACCAGATAAATTCTGGGAAAGGAAGTTTTCCTCTTCGAGAAGACGCCACACGATGATAAAGACCATCAGGAAAAATAAAAGCAGTCCCCACCATGATCCCAAAGCAAGAGGCGTTCCCAAAACAATAATTATCGCCCCAAAATACATAGGATGGCGAATATAGATATATGGCCCGGCTGAAATCACTTTGTGCTCAGGAGTCATTTCAATGATTGATGCTGCAAAAGTGTTCTCTTTAAGCACAACAAAAATAATGAAATACCCCAATGCCAATAAAACATCACCTGTCATCACGGCTATAAAGGGAACATTGGACCAGCAAAAACGGTGATCCAAAGAAGAAAGAATAAATATTCCAATGTATGTAACGTAAATATAAAACTGGATTAACTTCTGATTCTTTTCTTTCTCTGTCCTTTGTAAACGGCGCTCTAGGAGTTTCGGATCTTTATTATACAAATAAAAAAATATTAATACAACTGATGTGCTAAAGACAAATACGTAAACCCATGCCTGCCAAAAATCGAATGTCCATGCTGGGACAAAAAGCATGAAACCTATACCGATCATAAGCTGTAAAAGTCCAACAATGGCTTTTTGAAGTAGATTATTCATCACATAAAAAAGGGAGCGGCATAAGGAGCTGCAGCTATACCGGCGCTGACAGCTGTACCAACGGCAGAGCTAAGCAGATCAATGGGAATTTCGAGCAAACCACAACTTGCTTGGAGCATACATATTAATAACAAGCATGTTAACTTTAAAATTTTTATTGAAAGTTTCATTTTAAAAACCTCAGGCCTGCTTAATTCTATTGAATTATTGTATATGGCTAACTTAAGCAAAGCAACTTCGAAACCAAATAAAAACCCCCGGCAAATTTATTGGACTCACAGGGGGTATTTATTCAATCGTAATGAATTAATTAAGACTGAATCTTACCCGTTATAGGATCAATTATTTAACAGTGTTTTTTACCACGATACTTCTTTGCGGTCGCGGAAGATCTTTCCTGTGGGGCCTGTGTCGGGTAAGGTTGAGAGCCACACGGCTGTATCGGCACCTTCTTCGACCGAACGTATAGCGCCAGCTCCGCCCATACGTGTTTTGACCCAGCCTGGGCACATGCTGTTGACTAATATATTCGTTCCAGTCAGTTCTGCGGCTAAAACTTTCGTGATGGCATTGATCGCTGTTTTGGATATTCGATAGGCAGCGTAACCGCCTCCCATATCACTCAATTGTCCCAGACCGCTTGAAATATTGACAATACGGCCATAATTGTTCTTTTTCATTAACGGGACCAAGGCCTGACAAAGCAAATATGGGCCAAAAACATTTGTTTCCATGGTTTGGCGTACTGTAGCAAGATCTGTATTAAGGAAATTATCCCCATCTTTATTATCGAGGAAGACGCCTGCATTGTTGACCAACCCATCACAGCGGCCAAATTCCTTGGTTAGAAAATCTGTTAACTTCAAAATTTGCGTGGGATTGGTCACATCTAAGGGGTGATAACGCACTGATAATTCACGTTTATTAAAATCGGAAAGGGCTTCTAATCCGTCTTCTTCATGACGGGAAGTTAAGACGACGATCAGATCCTGACGAGCCAGCTGATTGCAAATTTCAAGGCCTATACCGCGATTGGCTCCTGTAACAACAACGACACGTTCTTTCATAAACATCTCCTGCTTCTTTGAAAAGTCAATGTGTCCCGGTTTTTTATACTATCATTATAGTTGAGATTGTTGGCGGGTACTATTTTTTTTGCGTTACATTTGGAGAGGTGTTTGAAAGCACAATTCTTTCGGCTGCTAACCAATCTTCAAGACCATCTCCGGCTTCACTATGACGCTTCAGAAATAAATCATGTGCTTTTAAACGGATGGCTTCTTGAACATCTGGGGATACGTTTTGGGTATTGTTTGGAGCGATAGCTTGGGCAGGGGCAAAGATCTTTTTGCTCGTTGACTTCGATTTAATAGCAATTCTTTCGGTTTTCATTTTAATCTCCTATAAAGATCATTGGCTCTAATATAAAATTAATAGATCAAAATGTTGATTTAATTGTTAAATCTTAAATGAAGTGTGTGTGATTTAAATAAAGGAATGAATATAATCTGATTAAGAACGGATCTATCCGTTAATAGTTATCAGAAAAGTCAATGCGTCCCGGTTTTTTATGTCATTTGAAATTGCCACCTACAAAAATTCCGCCGTTGCCGGTTTTCTTGGGAATTTTTGTTACCGGTGGTAATGGACTTTGAACAGGCTTTGGAGGAGGCGTCTGGACCTGAGGAACAGCTAAAGGCTTTTCGACCGGTGTGACTGGCGACTGTACAGAAGGGACTGTTTTTGCCTGGGGATTCATAAACAAGGTCAGCCCCAGAAGAACCGTTGAGATAAAACCAAAGATCAAAAAACGTGAAGGCCTGCTGTAATCAGCCTCTTTCCATATTATATCTGCTTGTATTGTATCTGCCTTGACGCGCTCAAGATTTCTGCTATTTCTCTTAAGATTTTCCCCGACTAAGATGATAGTACCGATGAATCCAACGATGGCCGCAAACATAAAGATCTTAGAAATACCCTCTTGCACCAACCCGCTTAAGCCGATACTCCCCAGAATCCCGATAGCAAGACAGGAAATGGTCATTAATGCCATATCCCTCTCGGATTTTGTCCTGAGCAAAGCAATTGATAGCACCTGGGTCCTGGCCTGGTAATTGGCATTACATTCGCTCAAAAGATTCGCCTCCCGCCCCCTGTTTTCTTCCTGTACCCTCTGGATTTCCTGATTATGCCTGAGCTCAATGTCACCAATGCTCTTGTCTCTATTCTCAACATTCTTCTTTACCAATGCCATGATCTCTTGGGCATGCTTGGCCTTCAGATCATTGATCATTTGCTGAGCATCAACCTTTTTTTCGAGGTTTGGTTCGAGCATAGGATCTCCTTTGTGATTTCGACAGAGCTTGAGCGATATCAGAAATGATATCATCCACATGCTCTATGCCGATTGAAAGACGGATAAAATCAGGAGTTACACCGCAGGCAGCCTGCTCTTCTACTGATAATTGAGAATGGGTCGTCGTCGCCGGATGGATGGCCAGGGTCATAGTGTCCCCGATATTCGCCAGATGCAAAATCATCTGAAGCGATTCAATGAACTTCTTGCCGGCCTTGGCGCCGCCCTTGATCCCAAAGCCGATCATAGCCCCAGCCCCTTTGGATAAATATTTCTTCGCTAATTTCTTATAAGGGCTCTGCGGCAATCCGGGATAATTAACCCAACTGACGAGTTTATGCTTTGATAAGAATTGTGCCACTTTCAATGAATTTTCACAGTGCCTCGGCATGCGCAAATGAAGCGTCTCTATGCCTTGTATAAACAAGAATGAATTAAACGGCGAGAGGGCCTGCCCCATCTGACGCAACATGGAAAAGCGTGCCTTGAGGATATAGGCCATGTTCCCCAGATGAGCGAATTCCTTAATGAAATTCCTGCCGTGATGGGCCGGGTCATCGTCAGCGATCAGGGGAAAATTGCCGTTTGTCCAGTCGAATTTTCCCGAATCGATGATCACCCCGCCTAGCGAAGAGCCGTGCCCGCCGATGAATTTGGTGGCTGAATACACTACAATGTCCGCCCCAAAATCAAATGGCCTGAGGATATACGGGGTTACTGTATTATCCAACACGAGCGGTATACCGTGTTGATGCGCAATGGCGGAGACTTTTTCGATATCCAGGACATTCAATTTTGGATTTCCTACGGTTTCAGCATACACGGCCTTGGTTTTGGGGCCGATAGCCTTCTTTAAGGCATTGATATCATCGGAATTGACAAATTTAACCGTAATGCCCATGCGCGGGAAAATGTTACGAAATTGGGCATAGGTCCCGCCATAAAGATTATCCATGGACACGACCTCATCCCCGTTTTGGGCAATGTTCATCAGGGCGATCATAATAGCCGACAAACCGCTTGAAACAGCCAGCGCCCCAACGCCCCCTTCCAAAATGGTCATACGCTTTTCAAATACGTCGGTGGTGGGATTCATCAGACGTGTGTAGGTGTTACCGAATTCCTTAAGGCCGAATAGATTGGCGGCATGCTCGGTGGATTTAAAATTGTATGAGGCGGTTTGATAGATAGGGGTAACGCGCGCCCCGGTCGTTGGGTCGGCTTCATGTCCCCCATGGAGCATTAATGATTCTAATTTCAGCTGAGCATCGATCTTTGACATACGCTTTCTCCAATAAAAAATGCCTTTTCAACCATAATTGGCTGAAAAGGCAGCGGCTTTTCAACAAAAAGTCAAAGTGTCCCGGTTTTTTTGAATCTTGGTACGGGCTTGCCATTTACAATAACATTTTCTTTAAACATCGTCAACGGTCTGACCCAAAGGGTACCTTCGGGAAAGTTACCCTTATAAAGTGCTTTATATACTACCATCGGCTCTTGGGTCTCGGTATGGATCGCTACATCAATGACCTCATAGCACTTGCCTTTATAATGTTCGTATAGGCCTTTTTGGATTTTGTTCGTCATTTTTTCTTAGGCGTCACCTTTTTTTTGGCAACAGGCTTTTTGACGGTGGTCGTTTTCTTTTTTGTTTTAACGGCTGCTGTCGCTTCTTTAATGACCGCGGCCTGGGGTGGCGTTGGTGCTTTGGACTTGTCTTCAAACTTTACCCCTGACATGCTGATCACTTTGCGTCGCGAGAAACAATCCTGGCAATAGACCGGCCTGTCCCCGCTTGGTTTAAAAGGAATTTTGCATTCTTTATTGCAATCAGCGCAAACCGCCGAGTGCATCTGCCTTCCTTGATTATGATCATGAGGTTTGGACGGTATAGAAGCGATATTAATAGATGGCTTGGGGGTCAACTTGGTTTCAGGTGAGGGTCGATTGATCAATGTATCAACCTTCTTGTCAAGCGCAACGAGCTGCTCTTGGATTTTATTGACCAAACTAAGCAGTTCAATTTCATTCTTCGAAGCTTTTTTCATGCCACCCTCTTTCTATTTCTTCATATTTTATTAGATATTTCCCGTAGCCTAGCTTCAACACCTGACTGATCAGGGTCTATTTTAATGGATCTTTTATAATCGGATTCAGCATGGGCCCATTTGCCTTGGGTCTCATAAAGTTTGCCACGGTCATTATAGGCATCTATATATTCAGCAAAAAGTTCAATGGCTTTATTATAATCCGATAATGCTTGAGAATAATTATTTAATTCTAAAAATGCATGACCGCGATCGTAAAAGACTTTGGCAAAATAAGGGTTAATTTTAATAGCTTTATCATATTCAGAAATGGCCTTGTGCAGATCACCCTGCCGGGCATAGATCAGGCCGCGGTCATCGTAGGAATAGATCAATTCAGGGCTTATTTCAATGGCTTTATTAAAGTCGGACATTGCGTCGGTAAAATCGCCTTGATTGTAAAACGCCCAACCGCGATTGATATATGGCCTGGCCTTATGTGAGGATTTCTGGACGATATCGTTCCATAGGACCGTTTCATTGATCCAGATCTTATTTCTTTGGAAGGTTAGGATTGAGTTGAAGACGATGAAGAATGATAAAATTAAAATGAGGAACTTTGTTGTTCTTGTAAAGATTGCTTCGCCCCTTCGGGGCTCGCAATGACACAGATAAAAAATACCGCTGGCTAAAAATAGGCAAAACCCTACCATCGGTAAATAGAGCCTGTGTTCGAAAATGACATCGGCTTGCGGCAATATGCTTGATTCAGGTAAAAGGGTTAGGAAGAACCAAATTATGGAAAAAGAAAGGATCCTATATTTAGAGAACGTGCGTTTGGCAAAATAGAGAATGGCTGATAAGGATAAGAGACTCAATAATACAGGTATTTGAAATAAACTCTTGTAAACGGGATAATCATAATCAAGATTCAAATGCAACGGCAAGAAAAGCAATCTGATATAGGTGATCATAACCCTGAATTGCGTCAGAAGATAATCGAGGGGCGATATGCCGCCGGGACCTTGGACAATGGATTGGATCTCTTGGAACCTTGCAGATAAGGTCAGAACTATTGTTTTCGGAATGATAGCCATCGTCAACAAAAATGGGAACAGTTGAAGCCAGTTAAATCCCTTCTTATCTCGGATAAAGCTGAACTCATAAAATAAGATCATCAACGGCAATGTTATCGCATTTTCCTTAGTAAACATCGCGCCTACAGCTGTTAGCAATGAAAGCGTGTAATACAATGCTCCCGGACCTATGGTTGGTTCTTCTTGCCAGGAGCTGTCGAGCAACCTTGATTTTACATAGAAACTTAAAGAGGCCAGGTAAAAGAAAGCCGACATGGAAGCAGCCCTCTGCCATATATAGGTCACTGCCTCCGTTTGCAGCGGATGACTGACAAATATAAGCCCTGCAAACAATGCGATGATATTGGCGTGACGGGAGATCTTCTCTTCTTTCATCACCGGCGTGGAAAAAGTCAATAGGACGAGCCACCAGACAAAACAAGCTGAAGCTAAATGGATCACTAGATTAAAGAGATGATAACCAAACAGATCAAGCCGGTGAAAATGATAATTCAATGCTATTGAAAGAAAGGTAATAAAACGGCAGGGACAAATATTCCAGATATCAGCCAGGTTTTTAATATTACGGATCGCAAAATTATTGACGATATACGCATCATCGTCGAAATGGAAGGAACACAAGAAGCTGTTGGAATAGACAATGATCCCTAGCCCAATGATGGCTAGTATAGAAAGTAATTTAATATAAAAGGACTTCAAAATGAATTTCCCTTCAGATGAGCATATATTGCGCTGACCGGGTATGGCCTTCTTTAACCACAATGCCGGCAGCGATCAACGGCGTTATCAATTGATTGACACGCGCACGATTGATGTTCATCGCATGTCCAATATCTCCTGAACCCGAAATACCGCGTTTCTTTAATAACTTGATCAGCTCCCGTTGTTTTGGTGTCCATTCCTTGCCATCCATTTTCATCGAGCGAAGCCTTGTCGAAAGTTTCTCCACAGATCTTAAAAGTCCCAAAGCAAAATACTCGATCCAATAAGTATAATCACCATCCATTTCACGGGTTTCTTGGATCATTTGATAATATTTGGCACGATCACCTGCAAAATATTCATCTAATCCCAATGAATGAATTGGATCATACTTGCCCTGTAACAGGATCCACTGTGATAAGGCCCTAGCCATGCGCCCGTTACCATCAACAAAAGGATGAATAGTGACAAATTCATGATGAAAAATCGCACTCCTGACGATCGCATGTTCTTCTTTCGATCTTGATAACCATGTTAAGAGTTTTCTCATACGATTCGCAACTTCATTAGGCTTGGGCGGGGTGAATATTATTTTTCTCCTGGAATCAATGATATAATTCTGGATCTTCCGCCAGCGACCAGACCGGCTGGCTGGAAGCAGGCCCTTGGTCATTAGTGCATGAAGCATAAGGACACGCTTATATGTGAAAGGCGCGGTTTTATGGCTCATGATCCAACGCAAAACATTAATGCAATTTTTAACTTCTGTCTTCTGCTGGACTTCTGCATCCACCTCCTTGCCGTCAACAAGGTCGACAACTTGCGCCAGGGTAAGGATATTACCTTCTATCCACGTAGAGGAATGAATATCGCAGCCTAGTGCATCGCGGGAAATCTTGATCCTGACAGGTGATTTCGACGGAAGCCTTTTTAAAGCAGCCGATAACAATGCAGTTCGTTGTAGATTTTCTGAGAGATATTTTGTAAGGCGATATTGAGGATCAAACATAAAACAATATTATCATATTGTATATGGATTGTATAGTATTATTGTATAGTATATTGTATAGCTATATTGTATAGTCTTCGATCTTAAGGATCAACGATTAAGCATTTTCATCATACCGTCTTGGTATCTGGCACCGCTGGCGATATCTTTTGGCATTATATTGCTGATCTCGGCTAAATCTTCCGCTGTCAGATCGATCTGGGAGGCATTGATATTTTCTTCCAGGTATTTAATATGTTTGGTGCCCGGTATCGGGACGATATCATCACCTTGGGCCATGACCCAGGCTAAGGCGAGCTGTCCGGGAGTGACTTTTTTTCGTTGGGCAATATCCTTGATACGCTCAACTAAATCCAGGTTCTTCTTAAAATTCTCCCCTTGAAATCTCGGCGAGTTGCGACGGTAATCATCAACAGTAAAATCTTCGGGACTTTTAAGCTGACCGGTCAGAAAACCTCTACCTAAGGGACTATACGCCACAAATCCGATCCCTAACTTGCGCAGGGACGGGAGCACTTGGTCCTCATAGTCACGGGTCCATAATGAGTACTCACTTTGCAGGGCTGTGATCGGATGCACGGCATGGGCACGGCGGATAGTATCTACACTCGCTTCGGAAAGCCCCAGATAACGGACTTTGCCGGCCTTCACCAGCTCAAGCATGGCGCCAACCGTCTCCTCTATCGGTACCGTTGGATCAACTCGATGCTGATAGTACAGATCAATGTGATCAATCATCAGGCGTTTAAGCGAAGCATCGCAGGCAGAACGGACATATTCCGGCTTGCCGCAAACATTGCTCACAGGAGCCCATCCACCGCCGGGCACTGATCGCTGGGACCTGATCATACCGAATTTGGTCGCGATGATCAAACCTTCGCGCCGGCCTTTAATAGCCTTACCAACCAACTCTTCATTAGTATACGGGCCATACATATCAGAGGTGTCGAGAAAATTGATACCTAGTTCCAAGGCGCGATGGATGGTGGCAATAGACTCTACTTCATTGCGCTGACCATAAAAATCAGACATTCCCATACAACCTAAGCCCTGAGCAGAAACTGTCAATCCTTGGACACCAAGTTTTCTTTTTTTCATATTAGTTACCCTTTATCAATTCAGTTAATTTTTGTATATCCGCATCTATATCGTTCTTAACAGTACTATTTGTACCGGCATTTACCAGGTCGATACGGGTATGACCAGCATCGATCTTTGTGTATTTTAGAAATATCTTATGCGATTGAGCATCACCATTTAATAATGGATCGCCGTATTCAATGCCTTTAACAAGGACCACGAAGGGTTCTGTAGGGCTGGTATATATAATTTTGTTATAACCGACGGAATCAAGTTCCTGATCGACACCTTCCTTCATGATGTCAAAATCCCCTTCTTTAATGATCACCACACTATGACCACTTGCGACGGCATCGTTATAGATCCCGGCATATATATTTGTTTTAGGCGTAGTCACGCAACCGGCCAATGCTGCACATAACAATAATGTTAATATTTTTTTCATAATACTCCCCTGAGTTATCCTTTTATCAAAAATGCCCCGTTAACCCGATTTATTATCCACTAGACGAATTATATTGTTTTGAGAAGAAGAACTATCATACCGGATCACGACAGGATCACCGGGTTCAATCTCTATTGAAGCCATAAGATGGGTGCCCCGTAATAAATTCGAATCATTTGTAATATAAAATACCATCACCCTCCCATTGCTTGTCAGGGCCTTTTGAAAAACAGCATATATCCATTTTTTCTTGCCATTAAATTCGTTAGACAAAAACATGTTTTTAAATTTCACAAGATCATAGAATTGATCTTGAATAAGGCCATTAGGATCAATGTAGCCATCTTTTATCAATTCTGCCCATAAAGCTTCCGCATCAAAATGAGCGTCTGAAAAATCTTGTTTTGTTACGCTGCCTAAGATTACATTCACAACACCACTTTCAATATCCATTTTAGTTACTTGACCAACAATGGTCTTTATTTGCTGATCATTAGTTTCTTCCTGACAATAGGCTTTATTGCAAACAAGGATCGCTGTTAACAAAATGAGGGGAATCGCTTTAATTGCAGACATTACATCTCCTATTTTAAGATCAAACTCGGATAATCTGTATATCCTTCTTTTCCCGACGCATAAAATGTTTTTGGGTCAGCAGGATTAAGAGCGGCATTCTCGGCAAAACGCCGGGGTAAGTCCGGATTGGCAATAAATTGTTTGCCAAAAACAACAGCGTCAATCTCACCCGCCTCCAGGGCCGCTTGGGCACTTTCCTTTGTAAAGCCTTCATTGCCGATATAGATACCCCCAAATATTTTTTTAAGCTCAGGGCCTATGCGGTTAGGCCCAATCGATTCCCGCAGGCAAATAAAAGCAATTTTGCGTTTTCCTAATTCCCGGGCCACATATCCGAAGGTGGCTCTTGGATCGGAATCCCCCATGGAATTAGCATCGCCCCGGGGCGCTAAATGCATCCCCACCTTGCCATTCCCCCAAATCTTGATAACAGCGTCAGCAACTTCCAGCATTAAGCGCGCACGATTTTCAATTGATCCTCCATAGGCATCGGTGCGTTTGTTAGTGCTGTCTTGCAAAAATTGGTCCAGTAAATAGCCGTTGGCACCGTGTATTTCCACAGCATCAAATCCCGCTTCCATGGCGTTGATCGCCCCTTGACGGTATTCTTCGACTATCCCGGGAAGTTCGTTTGTTTCAAGGGCACGGGGAGTCACAAATTCTTTTTTAGGACGGACCAAGGTCACATGACCGGCAGGTCGGATGGCACTCGGTGCCACAGGAAGGGCTCCGTTTAAATAGACAGGGTCCGAGATGCGCCCCACATGCCACAACTGTAATAGCATCTTGCCGCCTTCTTTGTGAACGGCAGTCGTAATCCTCTTCCAGCCATCCACTTGCTCTCTCGACCAGATCCCCGGCGTGTCCGGGTAACCGACGCCCATGGCACTGACCGAGGTGGCTTCACTAAAGATCAAGGCCGCCGTGGCACGCTGGGCATAATATTCTGCCATCAATTCATTAGGGATACGGCGATCAATGGCACGGCAACGCGTTAAGGGCGCCATAAAAATTCGATGGGGTAATTTTAAATCCCCGATTTGAATAGGATCAAATAGGCTAGGCAATTGAAATTCCTTCCGCTAAAAATATATGTTATAATTAAATATAAACCAAAGGACTCTTATGCAAGCAATTGAATACCGTCATTTCATTCGTCACCCGCTGCGTTTACCCCTTTCCTATGAAATTGTTGATAAAAATCTGGGAGAAAACCGGGAAATCATGCGCTCAGAGACGATCAATTTAAGTATGGGGGGATTATTGTTCCCTTCCAAACATCCGGTTGAACCTGAATCCAATATTGTAATTAATATGCCATTCGAAAACAAAGTCTTCAATATCCAGGCCTATGTTGTCCGCTGCATTCATAATTCAGATACCAAACTTTATGATATCGCTGTAAGCTTCTTAAAAACCCAGGAAGCTTTTAAAGCTAAAATGATCGAACAGATCTATCTTATCGCCGGCTACAGGGACATGCTTAGTTTACAAACTGGTAAAGAAATTTCCCTTGAAGAAGCCTCCCGCGAATGGATCAAACGTTACTCAGCAAGATTTAAGAAACTTCATTGGTGATCTTAAATTCCCAATGCGCTGAGTTTTTCCAAAAAGAAACCCTGATTAAAACGGCCTATATACAGATCTGAACCTGCCTGTGAACATTGGGCCATGGCTATCTTCACGGATTCCACCGACTCTACATCAATACCGAGATCTTCCGGGAAATACGCATAGGTCATGATCTTAGTTTGTCCCAAAAAAGCAAAAGAACGCAAAGCACGGATCAATTCGTGGGCAGACCCATTGTCTTGAAAAAGCACATCCAATACAATGACGTTGGGCTTCATGGTCAACGCCTTGGCCATTAACTCGTCGGAAGAATGGGCAATTATAGTCAGATACCTCATCCCGCTTAAAACGTTGACCATCTGCTCTAAAACGATCTTTTGCTTGCTGCTGATCAAGACCTTGGGGAATTTCCTTATTTCATCGGTATATTTCTGGACTGATACGATCTTTTCTAATAAAACCTTGATGTCCGTCGTCTTTTCTACAAAATTAGAAACTCCCAAACTGCTAAAGGATTGCTTGAAGATGGCCTTGTCCGTGACAATGATGATCGGGATATGTTCTTGTTTGGGGTCTTTTTTGACGGCTTCATAAAGATCAACGCCATCCATCTTAGGCATGACGACATCGGTGATAATAAGATCTATCGGCTGATAAGACAGGATTTTAAGGGCTTCAATACCATTGCCGGCTGTATAGACCGAATATCCCTTGGCTTGTAATTGAGTTTTAACCAAGAGTGCGGTACTTCTATCGTCCTCTGCTAATAGGATATTTTTGATCATACCCTTATTATTCCATTATTGGTTGAATTTTGCAAATAATAGGTTCCCGTACGACGGCAAAAGGTCCCGGGTCTTGGGGATAACTGATCCAGCAAGAAGAAGCACCTCCATGTACCTGCTCCACGGGCTTACCCTTAAGATCAAAAATCTCCTGCACTGTAAAGATTTCATTCCCCTCGGGCCGGCAAATCTCCAGGGACTGACCTACTTGCATCGGATTTCGCATTTCTAAATTTAAACGTTGTTTTTGTGGGTCATAACCTTTAGCAACGGCAATAAACCGATAGGTTGTATAGGATGAATGGCTTGTGAGGTATTCCTGGCCGGCCACACCCGGGTTCCCATGCAAGAACCCCTCGATAAACCCGCGATTTGAAGTTGCAAAGATCTCCTTCATATGTTCCGGATCAAAAGGCATTCCTGCGTTAACATCATCAATGGCTCTTCGATAGGCACGGGCGATCGTGGCCACATAATAAACGGACTTTGAACGTCCCTCGACTTTAAAAGAACATACCCCCGCGTCACGTAATTCTTCCAGACAATGAATGGCACAGAGATCCTTGGAATTCATCAAATAACTCCCATGCTCATCCTCATCTAATTCAAATAATTCATCCGGACGCTCGGATTCTTCGACGTATACCTTATATTCCCATCGGCAAGAATTAGTACAAACACCCTGATTTGAATCACGATGACTTAAATAATTAGAGATAAGACAGCGCCCTGAATGGGCCATGCATATGGCCCCGTGCACAAAAGACTCCAATTCCATGTCAGGACAGGCTTCATGGATCTCTTTGATCTCCTTGATCGAGATCTCCCTTGAAACAATGATACGTTTGGCCCCGATCTTTTGCCAAAATTTGACCGAAGCATAATTGATGACATTGGATTGCACTGAGATATGAATGATCTCATCGGGGAAATGCTCCCGCATCATCATGATCAAGCCCGGATCAGACATGATCCATGCGTCCGGCTTACATAAGGCTAACAGATCGGCGATGTACTTTATGAAAGAAGGCAGTTTAGTGTTATGGGCAAATATATTGGCGGTCACATAGATCTTTTTGCCAAGCCCATGGGCGTAGTCAACGGCCTGGGCGACCTGCTCTAAAGTTTTAAACCCATTTTCCCGGGCACGCAGGGAGAAACGCGGGATACCCAAATAAACCGCATCCGCCCCATAAGCAAAGGCATAGTGCATTTTTTCAAGATCACCGGCGGGCATTAACAGTTCTAGGTTGGACATTTCAACGGCCGTATTTCACTGTAAGCGAGGCTTTGGCTAAGGTGTTTTGGTTTAGATAATATCCGACCAGGGCCCCTGAAGAGTCTCCATTAAGATCGATCTTGTCTGTTTTTAAGGCGTAGACAGTGAGGATATACCGATGAGGCTTATCCCCTTGCGGCGGACAGGCTCCGCCATATCCCGGCTTGCCAAAATCCGTACGGCCCTGAAGGGCACCTGCGGGAAAACTTGCCGGATCTGAACTGGCTCCTTCTTTTAGCTCAGCAACACTAGAGGGGATATTAAAGACTGTCCAATGCCACCAACCGCTTCCGGTAGGAGCATCCGGATCATAGACGGTGATCGCAAAGCTTTTAGTCCCCTGCGGGGCATTGCTCCAGCTGACTTGAGGGGAGACATTATTGCCGGCACAACCAAAACTGTTGAACACATAAGAGTCCTTCATGGTCTGACCATCCTGCCACGACGAGCTCTGAACACTGAAATCTGCCGCGAAACACGGGGTTGCGGCTAAAAGCATGAACAATAGGATATTTTTCATGACAAGTTCTCCTCCTTTAAAACAGTAAAAAGATTGCTTCGTCGCCCTTCGGGCTCCTCGCAATGACACTTTTATTTTACTCTCTGTATTTCTTGGCCTTAAGCACATTGATAATCGTGGGATTAACCGTGCCTCCCAATTGCTGGATCTTGATCACATCTTTCCAAACTTTATCTTTATCACCTAATTTAAAATAGGCGCTCATACGACTAATAAGGTATTTTATATTATCCGGGTCTAATTCAATGGCTTTGCTATAGTCAGCGACTGCCAAATCATACTTTTTTCTACGAAAATAAAGAATGCCGCGCACGTGATAGGCTGGCGCATATTTAGGATTAATGTCTATCGCTTTATCAAGATCAGAAAGGGCTAATTTATATTTTCGTAATTCAATGTAAGCATAGCCCCTGTTGTAATAGGCATTGACATAATCTGGGTCGAGCTTAAGAGCTTTCGTATAGTTAAGAACAGCATCTTTGTAATTGCTCTCCTTACCGCTGACATTCCCGAAATGCACGTACTCCTCTGCGGTTTGGGCCCAAACTGATCTGTTGTTTAAAAGGACAAAACTAAATAATATCCCTAAGATCAAATGACTTTTCTTCATTCACACTCCTTGTCTCTACACAGCCACTCGTTCATCAAACACAAAGCATTCACCTTCAAAATAACCGCGACCGATTTTCTTAAAATAATTCAGGATCCCTCCATCGAGCTGATAAACCTCTTGAAAACCTTTTTTAAGCATCAGCGGGGCTGCTTTTTCACAACGAATGCCGCCGGTACAAAATGTGACGATGGGTGTATTTTGCCATTGCGCAGGGGCTTTTTGAAGGTCTTCTTCAAAATCAGCGAAATGTTTGGTCCCCAAATGAAGGGCATCTTTGAAACGGCCGACCTTGTATTCATAATCATTACGCGTATCCAACAGCACCATGGACTTATTATCCTTGATCCATTGATGGAACTCTTCCGGGGAAATATAAGGCGCACTATCCTTGGCCGGATCTATGGGCGTTGCCCCTGGTTTAGCGACGATAAATGGCTTGATCTTGACCCGGCTGCGTTTGAAGGCGAGCGTTTGGCTATAACTTATTTTTAACTCGGGGACTTTGATACCGGTAGTATCAAAAAGAAATTGTAAGAACGTATCCATCTTCTCCGCAATACCGGAAAGCGAGCAATTGATCCCTTCGGCACCAAGCAAGATGGTCCCTTTGATATTGAGATCCCCCATGCGATTGCGTAAAGCATCCCGAGCATGCTCGAGATTATAGGAAGGTTTGAAAAAAGCGTAGAAAGCTATATTTTTTATATTCATGTCAACGATCGGGCAGATCCATCAATCTTTATCTTTTAATTGGCCCTCACCGCTCTGAGCCCACAAATGCTTGAATTGTTTTGTGTACTTCTGGGCAATTTCCTTATCGGATATGATCAATAAATTCTCAGCATTCTTCTTTTCAGCCGTGGTTGTCCAATTAAACGATCCCGTTATCACCACCCGATCATCAATAACAGCAAATTTATTATGCATTAATCCCGGCCCCATATGAAACTTAACATCAAGACCTTTTTTGATCAGATATTTTCCCTTTGAATAATGATCCTTGATCTGGCCAATATCCAAAGATATTTTCACCTTGATGTTCCGTCCTTTGGCACTAACTAACGCCTGGGCTATTTCCCTCGAAGTAAGGGCATACATCGCTATATCAATGGTTTCATGCGCTTTGTTGATCTCTGTTACGATCGCTTCCTGACAACCGCCATTTGGGGAAAAATAGACCTTTGTCTCAGCGTACGCCAAAGACGTGACACCAACCAAGAAAAATAAAACCAGCCCTTTTAAAAAATATTTCATTGATACCACCCTTCTATTATTGAATTGAACAAACTTACACAAGCTCCCAAACGCTTTTTGAAGTAGCTTTCGCATTCTTTAACACGCTTTTCGCACGCAATTGTGTTGCCGCCCAATAAAGATCTTCATGCCAGGTGAAATGTAGATTCCCGCTATTCATGAGATCTTCCTTATGATGCAGCCATATGTGCTCCCGCACTTTCATGATCTGTGCAGAACCCTTTAATTCTTTCAAAGCCTCTACGATCCAATCGCAAAGATCTTTCCTGGTCTTCATTGTATCCCTAATTTTAGAAGGAGCTTCTTAAGCGAATTGACTGAGTCATCATCTAATTTAGTAAAATAGACAGCCAACCCTTCTCCCGGCACTATGCGGGAAACCCGGGCCAAACCCTCTATAGCTACATCTGTGCCCTCAGGCGAAGGTTGGATAATGATCCCCACTTCATCATTAATGCTTAAATAAATATTGTTCTTGATCCTGATAAACGCACTGCCCAAAGAAAGATCTTTGAGCTGTCCTTTTACAGTTAGCTGCGAACCGACACTGATGGTTACAGGAAACTCGACACTAACGCGCGGTAAACCGCGCTGATCGTTACTTCCTATCGGGAAAGCCATATAGCTCCTCTCAGAAACTTGTTCTAGTAACGAACTGACATTAAACAAAGCCCATGGCTTGGGGCTGTTCTTGGCGCCAATGTACGTTCTTTGGATTTAAGTAATTTCAAAACACTGCTTGGGGCGATCCGCCCGCTTCCAACCGCGATCAGTGCCCCTGTAATATTACGTACCATCTTATATAAGAAACCATCTGAAGTGATCGAAATATGGATGAGATCAGCCTCCTTGGTAATGCTCAATTGCTTTATCGTCCTTACTGTATTTTTGATCCTTGAACGCTCTGCCGCAGATTGAAAAGACCTGAAATCATGTGTCCCTTTCAAATAAGTCGCTACCTTGCGCATGGCTGATACATTCAACTTGTTAGGATAAAAATACGCCCTGTCCCTCCATAATGCCGACGGGTATGATCGATTTAATATCGTATACCGATAGGTCTTGGCCTTAACATCCCTCTGCGCATGAAAATCGAGTGCCACTTCCTGACATTTAACAACTGATAGATCCCTGTCCAAAAATGAATTCAAAGCCCTGTGGATCAATGAAGGCTTAATGGCTGTGTCAGCCTTAAAATGGGCCACCTGGGCCACGGCGTGCACCCCTTGGTCGGTGCGACCCGACGCCTGACAATGGACCTTCTTCTTAAAGATCCTTTCCAGCTTTTCTTCCAGATGGTTTTGTATTGTCCGCAAACCTACGGCCTGGGTTTGCCAGCCGGAAAAGTGCGTACCATCGTATTCCAAGATCAATTTAAAGTTTCGCATTACTTACTATTGTAATTCTAAGAAAAACTTGACGATTTGACCAGATAAATGGCTTAAATCTTTCGTCGTATGTTGCGTTGATACAAAGAATGTTTCCAGGTCTGCCGGCGGCAAATAAATACCGTTCTTTAATAAATGGTGGAACAATTTGGCATAGATCTTTGCTGATGAAGCATTTTGGGCATCTGCATAATTATAAACAGGTTCACGGCGGAATCGGATACTGATCATGCTCTTATAATTGACCAGATGAGCGGGTACATTATTGGCCTTTAGTTCATTGTTTGTCTTGGAAACAAAGTCATCGGCGTTGACGTTAAGATCTTTGTATGTTTTGACGGTCAAATTCTTTAAAGTGGCCAATCCTGCTTGCATTACGACGGGTGTCCCGGAAAATGTGCCGGCTTGATAAACATTTCCTAAAGGCGCCAGATGGCGCATGATATCAGCCCTGCCGCCATAAGCCCCGACGGGAAATCCACCGCCGATGATCTTGCCAAGACAGGTCATATCAGGTATAACGTCCAGGTCTGTTTGGGCACAGCCAAGATTGGTGCGAAAGCCGGACATCACTTCATCAAAGATCAACACAATATTGTATTTTTTAGTCAGGGTGCGCAGATTTATAAGAAAATCTGGGGATGCTTTAATAACACCCATATTACCAGCTACCGGTTCTATAATGACGCAGGCGATATCCTCGTGATGACGTTCGATCGTATTAATTAAGGTCAACGTATCATTATACGGCAAGCTCAACGTGTCTTGAATATGCGCAGAAGGTATCCCCTGGCTCGATGAAGCAGCCAGGAAAGCAACCCCTGAACCGGCCATAGCTAAAAGATCATCGCTGTGCCCGTGATAACAACCGTCGAATTTGAGGATCTTGTTGCGTTTGGTAAAGCCCCGGGCCAGACGGATGGCACTCATGGTCGCTTCCGTTCCGGAATTGACAAAACGTACCATTTCCATCGACGGCACATTGCGGAAAATAAACTGGGCTATTTCAATTTCAGGCTTGGTCGTGGTCCCGAAACTCACGCCCTTCTTGACGGTATTTTGTACGGCCTTGACCACATCCTCAGGTGCATGCCCTAAGATCAATGCCCCCCAGGAAAGGCAATAATCCGTATAGGATTTCCCGTCAGTGTCAAAAAGTTTACTGCCTTTTCCGCTTTCCATGACCAAAGGATCGCCGCCTACTGCTTTAAAAGCACGAACTGGGCTATTGACACCGCCAACCATTATTTTTTGGGCTAAGCTTATCGAAACCATTTGAGGGCATCCTGCGTGTGGTAAGAAATAATTATATCGGCTCCGGCACGTTTGATGGAAGTCAATGTTTCCAGCACAATTGTCTTTTCATCGACCCAGCCGTTTTGAGCAGCAGCCTTGACCATCGCATATTCACCGCTGACATTATAACCAACAATGGGGACCTTTAATTCCCGGCGGAGTTTAGACACAATGTCCAAATAGGCCAAAACCGGCTTGACCATAACCATATCAGCGCCTTCTTCAACATCCCGCCTGGCTTCTTTTAAAGCTTCCCGGCTGTTGGCCGGGTCCATCTGGTATGTTTTACGGTCCCCAAATCCCGGGGCTGAATGGGCTGCATCACGAAAAGGGCCGTAATACGCTGAAGAATATTTTACCGCGTAAGACATGATACTCACGTCTTCTAAATGTTCTTTATTAAGAGCCTGTCTGATGGCCGCTACCCGGAAATCCATCATATCTGACGGAGCGACAATGTCCGCTCCGGCCTGGGCATGCGCTAGGGCCATTTTAGCGAGTATGGGCAGCGTTTTATCATTATTGATCTTATGCCCCTCGACAATACCGCAATGACCATGGGTCATATACGCGCATAAACAAACGTCCGTCACAATTAGAAAATCCGGGAAATGTTTTCTGACTGCCTTGACGGCTGCGACTACAGGACTATTTGAGGCATAGGCATATTTACCTGTATTATCTTTATGATGCGACACGCCAAAGAGTATCCCGCCTCTACCGCCTAAACGGGTGTATGTTTCTATCTCTTTAAGCAATTGATCGACAGAAAAACGGAAAATGCCCGGCATGGAGACAATGGCTTCTTTTTTGTTCTTGCCGTCTATGACAAAAAATGGCTGCAAAAGATCATGCGCCGACAATTGTGTTTCACGGACAAAATCCCTGATCGTTGATGTGGCTCTTAGTCTACGATAACGGTGTGGCATGATTATACCCCGCATCCTGTAATGTTTTTAAAGTTACCGGCCCTTTAGCAAAAATCTGCCAGGATCCGGATATTGTACCATAATCTGTCAGAAAATTCCGCACTGTTGAAGGACTCGTAAAAATAACACCATCGATATTCACAGACGGCAAATCCCGTTTGGCAGGTTTGGTATTCTTGTAAATGGTGATTTCGGTGACAAGCGCTCCTCGAGCGATCAAAGCTTCTTTTAAAAACGGGTTAGGCAGGGATGAGCGCGGGAAAAGGATGCGTTTGCCCTTCAAATCTAAATTCTTGACCATAGCTTTTAATAAACCCTGCGCTGTTTCTTCCTGGGACACAATAGCCGCCTGAATATCGTAATCTTGCAAAGCTTTCTGGGTACGTTGACCGATAACCGCAAAGATTTTGTTTGTAATTTTAACCTTAGGATCAATAGAAAGAAGCTCCTTGCAAAGATACTCCCCTGCATACCAACTGGTACACACAATAATATCCGCCGTTCCAAACGCCTGCAGCAAATATTTTTGCTGAGCTTCACTCAAGGTAGCCGGCATAATATCGATCATGGGCCAGTGCACGATCTTGCCTAATTGCCTGTACATGTCCGGATGTGTTCCGCAATGCAAGAACGTCGGCTTGGGGCTTGGTTTATAAAATTCAATGGTTTTACCGACGATGATAAGCGCCGGAGGTTTCAAGTCCTGAGCCTGCACCAAGCTCCCAATCGTCGAAAGGGTACCCTTGACTATCTGCTCCTGAAGCTTGGTACCGTTGGCAATGATCATGATGGGGGTCGTCTGTGGCCAGCCGGATTTTTGTAAAGAATCAAGAATGATCTTTAACTTGGTCAGGCCCATCAAAAAAACAAGAGTATCTGCCTTGGGAACACTTACCGCTTTAGGATGATCTTTATCTTCATCTTCTTCGTGACCGCTTAGAAAAGCAACCGATGAAGAGATCCCCCTCGCTGTTAAAGGGATCCCCAGGGAAGAAGGAATACCTGTGGCCGAACTGATACCGGGAATGATCTCAACGTCAATATGATAGGCACGCAAATACTGGATCTCATCTGCTCCGCGTCCGAAGATCAAAGGATCGCCGCCCTTAAGACGGATAACCCGCTTGCCGGCTAAAGCTTTTTCTTTAAGCAGCCGGGAGAGATCTTCCTGTGAAAGCGAGTGTGCACCTTTGCGTTTGCCTGCATAAATATGCTCTGCTTGAGGAGCATATTTTAAAAGCCCGGCATCAACCAAATAATCATAGAAAACACAATCCGCTCCCTCGAGCGCTTTAACCCCCTTGAGAGTCATCAACTCATGGTCTCCGGGGCCGGCACCAACCAGGATGACCTTGCCATAATGCCGACGGACATCGATACTATTGAATAATCCCTCTAATTCATGGTCATTGCGACGGCCCACTACTGCTAATTGACCTTGCAAGGGCATCCCTTCCCACGGAAAAATATCCTTGATCTGAGCTTCGAGCCCTAACCGTTTCATAGCACAGGCAGCCACCACGATCCCATCCACCTTAGATTCTTTGATCAATTGCATGCGTTCATTAATGGTCCCCCGGATATTGACAATGGTCACATCAGGGCGCATCTGGAGGATCTGTTTTTGACGCAGGACACTGCTGGTACCGACTTTAGACTTCGGCGGCAGATCTTTCCAATGCATGCGTCCAACCCAGGCATCTTTGTCATCCAGCCCCGGGGTTAAGGCAAATATCTTTAGATCCTCATGCAAATTTTGGGGTAGATCTTTAGCGCTGTGTATGGCAATATCTGCCTTGCCTTCAAGAATGGCAGAATCAATAACGTCGGTAAAGAAATCATCGCGGCTTTCGGTCAAAGGTGTTGTTTTATCCTTATCCCCGGCAGTTTCAAATTTTAAATTTTCATAAGAAAATTCAACACCTTGGGCCTTCAAATCACGGATGATCTCCTCAATTTGGGCCAAGGCCAGCGGGCTCGAGCGGGAAGCTATTTTAATAGGTAAATTCATGAAAGGCATTATACACGGAAAAGGGGACACTTTAAAGTGTCCCCTTTTGTTTTAGATAAAGATATATTGATCAACTACATATTTGGAAAACGGGAAGGAACATGTAAAAGCCGGGGATACGGCATTAAGGACATGGACGCTTTTATGATCTCCCTCCACCACAAAATCCTGAACGAGGCTTAGCGTTTGTTTGTTCAAAAGTTGCGCCCTGATTCCGGGCTTGGTATATTCCGTAAATCCTTTGGGGTCGATGTTCTTGACCATCGACACCGCCAAAGAAACAAAATATTCTTTATTGTATTTATGCATTTCCTCATGGGCCAGGGAACGAAAATTGAAGGCATTGGTCAAATATAATTTGGATTCATAGAACAGCACTTCAGCCATCTCATTTAATGAAGCGCCTTTTTTAAAATCATAATTCTCACGCCAAAAAGCAGGTATGGCCGTAGGCCCGATCTTGATATCTCCGTGTACGGTCTTCGTATAGTGAACTCCCAGAAAGGGATTCTTTAAATTAGGCACCGGATAGATATTGACTTTGATATCAGTTTTGTTCTTGGTATATTTGAGATAAAGGCCTTTAAAAGGGATCATCGTGTATTTTAGACCAAAGCCAAAATCCTGGGCAACCCGATCAGCGTAAAGCCCTGCACAGTTAATCAGCTTGCCAGCTTGAAAATCACCCTGACTTGTTTTAACGATATCGTCAGAATGACCTAAATATTTCGTATTATAAGAAAAATCGACGCCGGATTTTAGGAGGTCTTCTTTGAGTGCGGCACAAACTTCTTTAGGATCGATGCTGGCGGTGTCCGGAGCGTACAAAGCGCGCTTGAAGGTATTGACATTAGGATCGATCTCAGCGGCCTGGAACTCATCGACCAAACGGACATTAGAACCATTACGCTGGCCCCGACGTAAAAGCTCATCTAATTGCCCCAGTTCATGCTCATTTTGTGCTACCACCAACTTGCCGCATTGATTTAACCCTAAACCTTTGGATTTAACATAGGCCACCATGGCCCGGCTGCCCTCAACGGTGAATTTAGCCTTAAGACTATCGGCCGTGTAATAAAAACCTGAATGAAGTACCCCGCTATTTCGTCCGGAGGCATGATAGGCCTCTACCGGTTCTTTATCTAAAATTAAAACACCAGCATCTGATTTGCGATTTTTGATGGCGTATGCTATTGTTAATCCAATGATTCCCGACCCAATAATGACAAAATCAAATTTTTTCATATAACCCCTTTGAATTTGCTAAAATGAAAGACAAATTATACCATCAACCCAGGAGAAGCCTATGAATAAATTAACGGTCATTTTATCAGTAATTATTATGGCTTTATGTTTTAGCTTAGGGACAACAATGCAAAGCAAAGCCCAAAGTAAAAGCTATGTAGGGATATTGCCATTCATGTCCCCTAATGGCCGTGTAGGATTCTTGGACCAAAGCAATGGCCGTATCTATATTTACGATGAATTTATCAGCCAATGTGTATTCATCGGACAGATCCAGGGACTTGGACAACCCATACAAGTCATTAATAAAATAAATACCGGAGTTAACCCTGCGAATCCCTAAAAATATGACTAATCATCCTTTTGTTATGGTCGTCAAACCTGGCCGGTATGTATGGTGCAGCTGCGGTGAATCTAAAAAACAACCGTTTTGTGACGGTTCTCACGGCCCCACGGGCATGCGGCCTGTATTTGTGGAAATTACCGAAGAAAAACAGGTTGCCTGGTGTGGCTGCAAGACCAGTGCTACCAAGCCGTTTTGCGACGGATCGCATAAGAAATTGTAACAGACACTATTTCTTGCTGATAAGAAAAATTGCAATATCGGAAAGAAGATTGTGGGCAAAGGCAATTTTACCCTTAGCATCAAAGGCGCATTCCTGCTCAATGGTAATGGAGCGCTCAGTACAAAAATCACGAAAATCTTTGATACTCAAAAAACGTAAATTCGGGGTATTATACCATTTGTAAGGCAAACCTTCGGTGACCGGTACCTGGCCTAAGAAAAAAATCTGCAGGCGCGCATTTAAATTACAAAAATTAGGGATCCCCACAATTACTTTTTTGCCTACCCTCAGGGCTTCGGCGATCACTTTTTCGGGATTCATCACTTCCTGCAGACTTTCGTTAAGGATCACATAATCAAAGCGTTTATCAGAATAATCCGCCAGACCTGAATCAATGTCCCCGTGAGAAACGCTCACCCCCCGCTCAACGCATTTATAAATAGCTTTCTCGTCGATCTCAATACCTGCGGCACGGCAATTTCTTTGTTGCATCAGTAAGCTCAAAAGTTCCCCATCCCCGCAACCTAAGTCCAGCACATGGCTATTGGGTACTATCATCTCCAAAATATATTTATGGTCTGTGCGCATATTATTTAATATTCACGTTATTTTTTGCCACATTGCTCAAGAAATGGGACACCAGCTTTGACTGGCCTTCTATTTCCACCAAGAAAGAATCATGACCATAGCTGGTCTCAATTTCAATAAAAGATACATCAAGATCATTGGCCTTCATCGCTCTGACGATGTCCTTAGATTGATAGGAAGGATAAAGCCAATCAGATGTAAAGGTAACGATCAAAAATTTTGTTTTCAAATCTTTAAAAGCCCCCACCAGATCAGTACCTTCTGAGAGGTCAAAATAATCCAAGGCCTTGGACAAATACAAATAGCTGTTGGCATCAAAACGCTGCACAAAGCTAGCTCCCCGGTATCTTAAATAGGATTCCACTTCAAAGTCCTGGGAGAAATCATAACCTACCTTTTCCTTGTCCTGCAATTTACGGCCGAATTTTTCTTCCATCGACCGCTCTGACATATAGGTAATATGACCGATCATGCGCGATACAGACATCCCCTGTGCCGGTAATTCTTTGCCATAATAATCCCCCTTGTTCCAATGAGGATCCGACATGATTGCTTGACGGGCCACTTCATGCAAAGCGATTTGCTGGGCTGTATGTTTGTAATTGGTAGCAATGAGAATCGCCGATTGAAGCGTGTCCGGATAACGCACTGACCACTCAAGGGCCATCAAGCCCCCCATGGAGCCGCCGGAAGCCGCTAATAATTTCTTGATCCCCAAATGATCTATCAAATATTTCTGAGAAACCACCATGTCTTCAATGGTAATGACCGGAAAACTTAAGCCAAACGGCTTGCCTGTAGCAGGATTGATCGACGATGGCCCGGTTGACCCCTTACATCCGCCAATACAATTGGCACAGATAATAAAATATTTATCCGTATCAAAAGCTTTGCCGGGGCCGATCATAGGATCCCACCAGCCGGGATTCTTGGCATCTTTATGCCAACCCGCCGCGTTTGCATCTCCCGTTAGAGCATGAAAGATCAAAATAGCATTGCTCTTATCAGTATTTAATTTGCCGTAAGTCTCATAAGCCAAGGTTATAGGGCCTAATTTAACACCGCTTTTTAAGACCAGCTCATTAGGCGCTTGGGCAAAGGAAAAATATTGGGTTTCGACAAACTGGGGATCACTCATTTTAAGCGTAGCGGAACATGGCCTCAATGGTCTTTAGTGCACGCAGGCGGGTGGGCTCATCTAAAATGACCCGGTCACGGGCTAAAGGATTCTTAAGAGCTCTTAAAATATCTTGAAGTGTATTGGATTTCATATATTTGCACATGGTACAAGAACCGACCAATTGTTTATCAGGAAACTCTGATTGCAGACGGGCAGAAAGCCCGCATTCCGTCAGCATCAAAAATTGCTTGGAGTGGGTATCCTTCATATAAACCAACATTTGTTCGGTACTGCCGACGAAATCAGAATTATCAATGATAGCCGAGTTGCATTCAGGATGGCTGACGATCTTGGCATCAGGATACTCGAGCTTTACCTTAAGGATATCATCCATGCCATAGTCTTCATGGACATAACAGGTGCCGGTATAAAATTTAATATCTTTTTTGATCCCATTACGTTCCATGTAATTCTTCAAATTCTGCCCCATAAATTTATCCGGCAGAAAATAAATTTTATTATTAGGGACATCTTTGGCAATTTTATACACATTCGCAGAAGTAACCGTTATATCACATTCAGCTTTGACCTGGGCGCTCGTATTGATATAGCAAATAAAAGTATAGTCAGGATATTGGCGGCGCAGATCCCTCACGGCATCCGCTTGGATAGAATCTGCCAGGGAACAACCATCCAAAGCTGCAGGGATCAAAACTTCCTTTTCAGGATTTAGGATCTTAGCCGTCTCCCCCATAAATCGCACAGCCACAAAGACAATGGTTTTAGCCTTAGTCGTCAGGGCATCCCTGCTTAACTTATAAGAATCGCCGACAAAGTCTGAAACGCCGTATATAATTTCCGGACTGATATATGAATGCGCCAGGATGACAGCATTTTTCTCTTCCTTTAGCTCATTGATCTCATTGATAATAGGGACTAATTCCTCGCATTTACGCAAGGAATATTGACACACAGTCCCTCCAAGCCTGATATTTTTAAGCTTTTCGAAGAGTTGTGGGGCTGTCATTTGTGTCTTTAACATGATTTATAAATATATACCTAATCTAGGAATTTATCAAGGAAAGGTTAAAAGGTGTATACACCTATTTGTCCTTCTGATTTAACCGCTCCTTTACGATCTGGGGGGTTTCCTCATCGGCGAACTTGATGAAATAATCGGTTGAACCATCAGCAAATATAGCGCCGTGAACATGTTTTCCATAAGCCTGTACGGCATCATTCATTCTGATCAAAGAAAAGTCTTTGGGATCGGAAGTTAAATAGTCCTTGTTCATGATCCCGTTAGATTTATTAAACATCAAAAACACTTGTGCATTATCTACTTTTAATTTTAAATAACATTGTGAAACAGAACCAAGGGGAAAACAACCACTACCCTGGAAATCAGTGACAAGCCCTTCTATGTAGGCGGTACCATCGTTCCAAACTTTCAGTACATGGGCATAGGCACCCTGTTTACGGGTACTTTGTGGGAGACCCAAGATCCGGGCATGGTCCATGGTATTTTGATCAATGTGAGGGCTAAGCTCGCATTGATGTTTAACACATTCACATCCCCCGATATTGGCCCGTTGTGCAGGCGTATAATCCCCGCTTTTCCCTGACCACATCCATACCATATCATTTCTATAGCAAGCCCCATAGCCATTGTTGAAACAATCGCTATTCGTCTTACAGTATTGGACGTCTACATGTCTGCAATCGCCTGTCCCCAAGCCTGATTCTGAATCGGCAAAATTCTTTTCTTGAGACATGTCATGATCAATTTTTCCGCCTAAATCCCCTGAAAATTGGAAAACCGTGTTTTGGCAATAATTCTGGTCATTTTGCAGCACACAACGGCATAAAACCTTTTTATATTCCCCTTTGGGTAATTCCAACGTCCCCGGAGTTTTATCCACCAAAAAGATGTTATCCAGATAAGATTGCCTTGTTTCTTGGCCCCAAAATTTTGTTGCTTCACACCTGCATTCCGCCCCCGAAGGAACGGTCGTCATGGCAAGTTTGACCTTCTCTGTTGTTTCACTTGATTCGTCTAGGGTATTACCAGGCGGGAAAAGCTCTACTTGGTATTTATCTGCAACAGCTTGGCAGGTATCTATAGCTTCTTGACGCTTTTTATTATACGCGTCAGCCTCTTCTTGGGTGGTCGTGTAATCACATCCTGCATGCCCCCAACAACCGGACCTCTCTCCTGCTTTCATCTTAGGACCCATGGTACCCGTTCTAGAATCTATGTCTGAGATCAGTAAGGCTTTGATATCAGGCAATATAACATTCGGTTGGTTTTGAATATTATTTGTAACTGTCCTCCATATCTCATCCTCAAAGGCCAAAGAATGATATTCTTCCACATTATCAAACGTACTAACTCCATTAATTGAAGTAATCGTAATAGACCCTGACCTGGCTTTTTTAAAATCCGGAATTGTTTGAGGATCTCCGGGAATAAACCTCGCAGGAAAATTAATATTCAAATCGTGACCACCGTAAGAACGATTTATTGTCAAATAATAATATCCCCTTTGTTTTGATACATCTGGAGGCAAATAAGGGATCCTGATATTATAAGAGTGTGTGCTCGACTCTTCGATTCCGCTGCCATTTTTATCATAGGTCAGGTCTGTTTTACCTGTGAAAAAAGGAGTTAGAATATAAAATTCGCCATTCTTTTCGTCTAAAATATAGATCAGATCAGCATCAAGGACTACAAGAGAATACTCATGATTTGAAAAAAAAGGCGACATGCTTTCCGGATACATCTTTTTGGTACAATCAAACAATCCGTTATATTCAGGATCGATGTTATGACTTTGCTGCGCACTCTTAGCAGCTTGAACGGCAGAATAAGGCGGCGTCAAAACATCATCCACGCAAGTACCGGCACCTAAACCATCACAAGTGCCATTGGTAATACATATAGCGCCATGATCAGGATTACATTGGCTACCAGCCCATCCCGCATTTCCGTTGCCCTTAAGTCCTTTAGAACAGATAGCATAGTGATTAGCATCGATATGCGAATAAATATATTCTGTATTAGGTGTTGTATTAAAAGGATCATACAAAGGTGAAGGAAGGAATTGCGGGACCAAATAAGTAGAAGCTAGTGAATAACTCTCCGGGTTTGAAATAGGGACGTCATAAAATGGGATTTTATTTGTTTTAGATTTATAAGCTTCCACAGCTCTTTGAAGCGTTCCCAGGTCTGTCCTGATCTTTAATATGACCTTATCCAAACTTCTGGCTTGCTCAGCCTCACGTTGGGCAGGAGTTATAAACTTTGGAATACCATCCGCATTCCAAGAGACATAACCGCACAAGGAGTCTTCGGACATAGGAAGAAGTGCCCCTTCTGCACCTTTACGCGTCGCCATCATTGCTATTTGATAAGAGTCAATACGCTTATCACGGGTAGAAATATTTTGAACCAACTGACAACAGCGCTGTCCTAAATTCTGATAAAACGCATAACACCCTTGTTCAGGACTGGCCACACCTGATTCAGACATGATAGACTGACATTGGGCAACAGGTTCGATTGCGACTGCAAAATTACTTTTGTCAGTCAGTAAAATTGAAAAACTATCCACCTTACAGCTGTCTGTGCCTGCGGAAACAGGCTGTAGGCCTGAATGAGTTAAAAGTTGAAGCTTGTTTCCGTCTAAAGTATTGATCTCATCGCTATAGTAGGTCATCACCACTCCGATGCCGGAGTCAAGTTTGATATATTTAACTGTCTGCGCAACGATCTTGCCTTCTAACTTTTGACCGGATTTCAAGACTACCTCCGATGCCGAAACTAACGAAGGCGCAAGACAGAATATAATGACCAATAATCTTGTTATCTTACACATGTACTTTCTCCGGTGAGAATCCAGAAGCACTCCCCTGGACCCCCGCCAAGTCCGTTTTATTTCTTAAAGAACCTATTAACTATCAAATACACGCCCCAAAAAATGAGCGCCCATATACCAATCTGGAATAAAAAGGACAATACAATAATGATCCCGCTAAATGAATTAACAGCGATATAGTAACAAGTCTCAAGGGTTGACTTTAGGTTATTCTTAAAAGTCGCAATGGTCCTGTCTTTTAGGCTCTCTTCTTTGGGAGCAACAACTGGGACGGTATCATAAAAAGTAACTACGACCGTCGCCATAAAAGACTGCTTATCAAGTTCTTTAAGGACATTTTGCAGGCCGATCATATTTTCTTCAATATTTGAGATCTGTCCTTGGACGTATAAATTGTTACCGACATCATCGGCATTTTTCTTAAGGACTTTTTGCAGACGTTCTTTTTCACTTTCAAAACTAGTTATACGTGTCTGCAAATATGAATATTGATTGGTAACATCCGAACCGGACTGATTTTCAGAGTCCACCTCGCCCAATTTCCTGATCTCCATTAAAACACTATCTAATGATTGGGGAGGAACACTAAAAGTCATCACTCCTGCTCTTGAACCATCTTCTAATTTATTAAGATTTAAACTATTGACCGTCCCATTATGCCTTCCTACAAGATCTTCCAAGACACTTTGAGTTTTCTGGGCGTTTTGGACTTTAAGGGTAATTTGCGCATTCCTGATGATCTTGCGGTCATAGTTGATCTGTTGTTGAAAACCTCCAACACCAGGCGCTTGGGCAAGCATAGGAGCAGTTTCTTTCTGAGCTCCCCAATAAGATTGATTGACGGCTTGGCGCTGTTCAGCAAGATTTCCGGCTAAAGAAGCTTGAGTTACAAAAGCTCCGGCCGAGACAAGCGCAGCCTTATTCATGTCATACATGGGAGCTTGGGCAACATTGTAATTTCTTTGCATGTAATAAGGCTGGTATCCTACACTTTTCGCCATCCTCATTGCCGGCATTGCATGAAAACTTGCTATGAAACCTGCCGGGACTTTACGTTGAAAAGTATTAGCATCCGAATATTGATCCCCCAAATCATCGGCAGCTGACTTCAAATTTCCCTGTATCCCATGCTTGACATATGTTTGGACTACAGAACCGATAATAAGGGTTATTGCCAACGTTGTTCCTAATGTCATCATTGAGCGTTTGTTAAACATAGGTTCTCTCCTTTGTTCAAGACGTTTTTGAACTTTGATTTCTTCATCCGGAGAGAGAGCTTCATCAGACCACTTCGAGAGAGAAGACGACATGGCCCTGTACATTTTATAGTCCTTTTGGCAGTCAGGACATGTGCTTAAATGTTCTTCAACAATAGTTATTTCCGATGGGGTTACCTCACCATCCATGTAAGCTGATATGAGGATTTTTATTTCTTCGTGTGTCATTTTTACCTTCCCTCCTCTAATAAAACAGGCGGAAGCACCTCTTTGAGGTAATTGCGTGCGCGAAAAATAAGCACCTTCACCTTATCCAATGAACAATCTAAAACCTGGGCAATTTCTTCGTAAGAAAACCCCTGATACTCCCTTAAAAGCAAAGCTTCTTTTTGTTCTTCGGGCAGTTTATGAACGGCTTTTTGAATGATCGCCATGATCTCTTTTTGGTCAAGCTGGTCCCGGGCTATTCCTTTTGGATCAAGGACATCAATTGACTTTTCTTCTTCTGAATCAGTTTTGGAGAACCATAAAGAGGAAAACCTGTTCCGATTACGCAATTTAGAAAGACAAATGTTGCGGGCAACGGTATAGATCCAGGTTTTAAAACTGGCCCCAGGCTTGATGGTATATCGTTTCTCACAGACCATCATGAACGCATGACTAACCGCATCTTCGGCGTCAGCTCGATTGCCAACAAGCCTCAGGGCAAAGTTAAACATTCCATCCTTATGACGCTTGAATATCACCTTGAGCGCCTCCTGATCCCCTTGATAGTACCGGAGGATCAACTCTTCATCATTGGTGTCTTGTATTTCCATTCGTCTTCTCTCGCCTCTCTCTAACCTTTAAACGCGCTTAAAGGCAAAAAGTTACAAGTATTTTTATAAAGGAATGGCTTTGAGGGCATGCGGGGTGGCGTCTGTGATGCGAACCTTGATCAAATCGCCGCCTTTATAGGGTCCTTTAGGCAGAATGGCCAATTTATTACCATCTGTACGGCCGGGCATCACTTCTGTGTTTTTAGCTTCAGGGTAAGGTTCCAGCAAAACCATATGGGTCTCTCCGATGTGGGCGCGGTTCTTCTGATAGGTGATCTCTTTTTGGATCTCATTCAAGCGCATGATGCGCTCGGTCTTGATGGCTTCGGAAACATCATCAGGATATTTTTTAGAAGCAATGGTTCCCTGACGTTCAGAATATTTAAAATTAAAAGCCGAATCAAACTGTGCCCTTCCGACAACTTCAATCGTATCTTCAAATTCATTATCAGTTTCAGTGGGAAAGCCTACAATAATGTCCGTTGTCAAAGTAACATTCGGGATCTTGGCACGGATCTTATCCACCAGGTCTATAAATTCTACATTGGTGTACGTCCGGTCCATCATATCCAGGATGCGATTATTACCGGCTTGCAGAGGCAGATGAATATGTTTACATATCTTGGGATTAACAGCCATCAGATCCAGGAAACGGTCAGGAAAATCTTTAGGGTGCGGTGAGGTAAAACGGATGCGCTCAATGCCCTTGACCTTGCTTACCTCATCCATCAAATAAGCAAAATCATAATCATCGTAACGGTAAGAATTAACGTTTTGGCCTAAAAGAGTGACCTGTTTAAAACCCTCAGCCGCTAGACGGCGCACCTCATCTACTACATTTTCCGGGGAACGGCTGCGTTCACGGCCTCGTGTATAGGGCACCACACAAAAAGTGCAAAAATTATTACATCCGCGCATCACCGCGATCCAGGCATTTACCCTGGACAAAGTCGAAGGATTAACCCTGTCATCAGCGGTCGGATAAACATCCGAATATGTCTCAAACTCAGACAATGTGACATCATAAGACTTCTGTCCCTCGTCAGATGCCTCGAGGATCAATTGGGGCAGGCGTTTGTAACTGTCAGGCCCTGCGATAAAATCAATTTTCAAAGTCCGGTCTTCGAGTAATTCCTGACGCAAATTAGTGGCCATACATCCTAAAATACCGATCATGACCGAATTACCTTTGCCCCGCGCATGACGGATACTATGCACCCTGCCATAGACCTTGCGATGCGCATGCTCACGGATAGCACAAGTATTAAGCATCACAATATCCGCCGCCAGTTCATCCGTCACAAACTCATAATTTTCCTTCTTGAGAATAGACCGCACAAGCTCGGAGTCATATTCATTCATCTGACAGCCGTAGGTTTCTAAAAATACTTTTTTCATTCTTATTTTATCCCCTAAAGAAGTACCGTTAGCTAACTAAAAGAATCTTACCGGAGGGTTAAGTCGTTTTTCTATGAAAGGCCCGTCCCTCTGTTTTATGATCTCAGCCTGATCATAAAATTCCTGGGCCAAATCCTGCCTCCCCATCCCCTCCACACATTTCCCTATAAAAATGATCGCGTCAGAATTATTGGGGTTCCCCCGCAAAGCCAAGTGCAAGAACATTAGAGCTTCTTTATAATTACCCAAATAATAATCGCCAACGCCGCCGTAATAATAAAAGATATCATCTTCTCCCAAATTATCTTTCAGGCCTAAAGATACAACTTTAAATAATTGGGCATAGGACTTTAATCTGACCTTACTTTCCATCAATAAGATATAGGCCTGCTTACGGCTTTCTTTAAAATTCTCAATAAAATGATCATCAGATATTTTAGGATCGCTGACCCTTACATCATTAAAGACCTTAGAGTGACGCCAAAGCCAATGATTGACATCTTCTTCCAACACAAGGGCTTTTTGGAATTGGTCCACTGCCTTATTGTAATCCCCATCCCTAAATGCAAGTATACCTAAATTATAACAAGGCCAGAAATAGTTCTGTCCTGACTGGACCTTTGTCGACATTTGATAATATTTCTCTGCATTGGATGGATCTCCTAAAAGCGCATAGCAATACCCTGTCATCTGATAAGCTTCCGATTTTTCTAAAGGGATAAAATGTGCAGTTCTCTTATGATAATTGATACATAAATTTAATTTGTCAGCATCAAAATGCTCATGGGGCTTTACAAAATCTTCAAAATAATCGATCTGTGGGGTTAAACGGGTCAGTATCTGGGCGATCGAATGGGCACGGGCCATATAAAACCATGGGATATACCAAAGGGCCAGGAAAAACACCAAATATGTAAAAATGGCCCTTGTTAAAATAAATTTAATATATTTCATGATTTGCCTTCTAAAACCTGACTTTTTATACAAAACCAAACCAGTCCAAAGAACAAAATAAAAGAGGCTGCCAATAAGAAAATATTCAACACATACTGCCACCAAAAACCATAGTGAAACTCAATGATGCTCTTGCCTTGAGGTACCCATATACCCTTAAAAGCAATATTCGTTTGGTAAATAGGGGTCGCACGACCATTGACTGTGGCCCTCCAATAGGAATCATAACTATCGTTATAAACCAGGAATTTCTCATAAGGGATATTAACAGCCAGTTTCAGGTCATTGGCGTCAAATGATAATACCCTGAATGACGAGCCTTCATTTGATATCCGCTGCATTTTTACATCCGGCGAGGGATCAATGCTATTTGTTTTCAACGCCCCACTTGCATCTCCAAAAATAAATGCCAGGTTATCCTCCCGTATGAAATGTTTCCCCAAAGAATTAAAATCGATATTGTGGCGTGTGACCGGCTGAAGATGATCGACGAATATAAATTTATTCCGTAAATATCTATTTAATATTTTGTTGTCGATATTCTGAAATAAGGCATTAAAACTGGCCGTCGTGTAATACAATGTAGCCTTTTCGGATGGGATCTTATCGTTTAGAAAAATCGGATCTTCAAATCTTAATTTATTAAAAGCCATATCATATGAGCCCACTGGTCCATGATACGGGGGGGTTAAAGAGTGAAAGAAAGAACTATAGATATCCATGGGCTGTGCAAGGATCGCCGCCGTCAGCAAAACAAATTTCCATGTATCGCTATGAAGCCGGCGCTGGATCAGTAAAGACCAAAAGACAAAACTAAGAATAACCATAAGATAAGAGCCCCACTTATCATCCCCTATCGACCAAAAATAAATAAACACCAAAACATGAATTATCAAAACATAAAGCAGGAAATATTTATTTTTCTCGGAATTCTTTAATAAGCTGCTTTCAAACATTCTCCAGTGTTCTGATGCAAACAATATATATATCGGAACCAAAACAAACCAAATGAAGAAATGAAAATTACGGAAAGTCTTAAAGAAGAAAACATGGTTGTACAAAAAATCATAGATCGGCGGGCCAGAAGGAAGAAAAATACAAATTAGGCTAAGTGCACACACAAGCAAAAAAATGGACAAACGGGAGATACGGCAAAACAGACCCAAACCAAAAATAACACAGGCAAAAAAAGGGACATATACATTAAGAGATCCTTTTGGCTTTAAGTCCCAAAAACAGAAAGAGTCCAGCAATTCCTCTACCACGCTCCATTGCAAAGTGCTGGGGGGAACGCTGAATGCGATTTGTGAAGAAGAATCCCCATGACGAAGAGGAAGAACGATCTCCTGCTTAAAAGAATGACACATAAGAACTGCCCCTGGGAGAAAAGACAAGAATACAACTCCCAAAGAAATAATGACCAGGACTTTATTAACCCTAAAGAAACCTGCATACCTCGATATGATTATAGGAATCTCGCGGGCGTAGAACAACGAGAACAAAAATAGGAACAATACAAAGAAAGTTAAGAAATAAAACGGTATGTAGGTACTGGCAAGGATAATAAAGAATAAGACCATACCTAAAAAGAACTGCTTGCGGGGAGTTTGACTGAAAGCAACCAGGAAATAAAAAAACCAAATGATCGGTATGGTGATCAACATCTCAAACGAATTAAATAACCGTACCGTTGACGCAGAAAATAAAAGCAGCAAATAACCTGCATAAGCAATAAATCTATTGTTAAAAAGACGCATGGATAAAAGATAAAACGCGATCATCCCGCTTAAATAATAGCCCATCCAGAACCACACCCAGGCCAATACGTAAGGAAGCCCCAGAGACTCTAACAATATAATGATTGAATAAAACGGGTTGAAAATACCGATACGGCGTAAAAAGAAATCATTAGGCACCCCTTGATACCAAAAAGGGTCCCAAAGAGGGAGCTTGCCCCTGGCCATATTCTCGATAAAGTACTTTGTATGCTCCAGGTAGGAAGTCGCATCGCCGGTTGGCAAAAACTGCAAGGTTAAAAAACCTTTTAAAGCAAAAACCCAAAAGCCAAAAGTAACTATGATCCAAAAAGGCACGATATAAATATCATAGATCTTTCGCCACATATTCAAATTAGCGCCAAAATGTTAAGATTGCTGTAATAAGTTGAAGGTTTAGCAAATAATACGCAGCGTTTAAGGCAAAAAGTTTCCATGACCTGCCTTCCCATGTCACCGACCCAACTAGCAAGGGTAAATAAAATCCCAACCAAACAAAGAATGCGGCCCCATAAGCACAATAGGGTTTATAAATAAATAAAATATAGGCAAGTACAGAGGTCGTCAGCAGCGTTCCTAAAAAAGTCAACGGCAATGCCCACGGCTTAGGCTTACACTCTCCTGTTTTCAGGCCCATTAATTGGGCCCAAACCTTACCGAATAACGGGCCATACCACAAATATCCAAAAATGAAACTCGCAACCACCGCAGTCGTCAATACCAAGTAATTGCCATTTGTGAATGGGCACATATAATTCCTCCTTGGTTATATTATAAAAAAATAATTATACACTAGCCTAGCAGACTTTGAACGATTTATCTTTTTGAAGATACGATCGACATGTAAGCTTTATAATTGATCTCATTAAAACAAATAAGAACAACTTTCTTGACCCCGGAAGCAGCTAAAGCTTCCTTAATCGTCTTAACAGCGATTTGTGCGGCACGATCAATGGGAAAACGATAAACACCTGTACTAATGGCAGGAAAAGCGATGACATTGATCTGATTATCTTGGGCCAGCTTCAGGGAGTTGCGGTAGCAATCAGCCAAAAGCTCATCTTCATTCTGATGGCCGCCATGCCAGACGGGACCAACGGTATGGATAATAAACTTGGCAGGAAGTTTATACCCTTTAGTTATCTTGGCCTCCCCTGTTTTACAGCCATGCAGTGTCACACATTCTGCCAAAAGCCCGGGGCCCGCAGCCTTATGTATGGCGCCATCTACGCCGCCGCCTCCTAAAAGACTGGAATTGGCCGCATTGACGATCGCATCCACATGTTCTTTGGTAATATCACCGATCTTTACTTCAATTGGACTGTCATCGGGCATATTTGAATTTTTTATTAACCCCGCCTGGTTTCTTTTTCCAGGGTTTAGCCGTGCCGCGGCCTTTTCTTTTTTCCCAGGCCTGTGCCCCGGCAGGTTGCGAAACTCTTTTTGCATCCTCGCGGAATTTCTTACGGGGTTTGTCTTCTTCAAATTTCTTAAATGTTTTAGGCTTAATTTCTTTTTCAGGGATTTCGGGGGCTTCAAAGACAGCCGAAGGTTTGTTTTTGGCTTCGAGCTTCAATCTTTTAATTTCTTTATAATCTTTCTTTGGCTTAACAGGCTTTGGCCGTTCGGCGCTGACTTTCAATGGACGCCCCATAAACTCTTTATCTTGTAAAGCAGTCATGGCTGCTTCGGCCTGAATATCATCAGGCATGTTTACAAAACCAAAACCCCTTGAATTCTTGCCGGATTTTTTCTTGATCCTTACAGAAGCAACAGCACCAAAGGCCTCAAAAAGACTTTTAACATCGCTTTCTGACGCTGCAAATGACAAATTACCCACAAATATATTCATTTTTTACCTTTCTTTAGATTCAAGCATCTTTTCCGGTGATCAATTTACGGAAATTCTTAAGGCTGTAGAACGGTGTTTGCGCACCTAATTGATTAACAATAGAAGCTGGAATAGAGCCCACAGGGTCAGTATGCTGCTGGAAAAAGATCTCTGTGCGGCCTTCTGATAAAGACTTAAAACTCCACACAGATTCAATGGTTTGAACGCGTATCATGCCCTTGACCAATGGAAGCCTGTCAGGAAGAGCTGTTAGATTATAGCTTATTATCCCGCCGGAGTCTTGGGTTTTGGTGCGTCTAAAAACAAAATCACGGGAAGCGACCGGCCAGGGTAAATGCAATATTAAATAAATAACTTCCTTCTTAGGCCCTTCATTTTCCACAAGCTCTGATAGAACGCATTGATAATACCAGCGGCGTATCTGTTTTTCATCTTCAAAAAGAGCGATGGCTTTAGAAATTGGCGCATCCACAATAACATTGGCTTTATATTCAAGGATAGGTGAGCCTTCAACCTTGCGGGTATAAACCGGGATCCCACTTTTGGATTCTCTTAATAACCACGGGCTCTGTTCGGCATAAAGCGCTCCAGAAAAACAAAAACTAAATAAAAATAAAATTACCGTCAACACTCTCATTATTTAAACCCCAATTGCGTTGTTTCACCGACTTGGATCATCGGCGTCACATCTGAATAAGTAGGAATATTGCCAACAACACCTGGACCCATAGTAACATAACATTTCTGAAAATTGGCTAACGTATCAAAATACAGATACCCAATAGCAAAAAAAGGAGATTCCCCGCCTCCCGGCTTTTCAAGACCGCGGTCAATCTCGATCTTTTTTAGCCCAAAAGGAGAGAATTTCTGCCAAACCATCGGCAAATGGGTATTCGTGTAATAATCCATATCAAACTTTTTTCCGGCCATACGAGGATATGCCGCCGCTATTCTGATCATGATCTTAACCTCAGCTTGCTAATTTATTTTGACCTTGAAAACCAATTTTTTGACCAAACCTTTATAACCCTCAAAGGAACATGCCGGCCGATGAGCTTCATGGGGATAAAAAACAGCGAATTCCCCTGCTTGAACGATCACATCAGTCGTCGGACCGGAGACTTTGAAGAATTGATAATCACCACGAGCGTCATATTCTGTCAAGGGACTTAGATCCTTCATGCGCGCGATTTGCATCAATTCCGCCCCGCTGACAGGACACTGCACATCCGCATAAATATGATGGGTCTCAAAACGATTCTCTGCGGCTGGCTTTGGTGTATAGCTCATGACACGCACAAATAATTGCCTGCCCTCGATCTCAATTTCGCCGTCAGGCAAATGGACACAATCATGCGCACTGATAAATTTCAAAATAGCATCGGCCTTCGGGACAGCATAACGTTTAAGTTGATCGATACTATCCGTGATCATAAAACCCCCTGAAAACTCTTCCGATGGATAATAGAAGAACCATATTTCTTGACCGCCAAACGATGGGCTTGGGTTGGATAGCCCTTGTGTTGAGCAAACCCGTATTCCGGAAAAACTTTATCATAAACATTTAAAATACGGTCACGGTAAACCTTAGCGATGATCGAGGCACAAGCAATGGATAAAGATTTACCATCACCGCCAACGATCGTCTGGTATTGATAGGGCAATTGGGTCCTGAAAATATTTCCGTCAATCAATAAAACGACCTGTTGACGAAAAGCATCCTGCAAAACAGTTTCTTGCGGTATGCGGTGGATCAGTTCTTTAACAGCCATTTCCATGGCTAAATGCGAAGCATTGAGGATATTGACAATATCAATGGTCTTCTCATTCATGATACCGATGCCGATATAAGCCTTATCAAATATTTCAAAAAAAGCCGCTTCACGTGCCTTTGCTGACATTTTCTTTGAATCATTGATGGGATTCTTAAAATCGAAATTTCGCAAACATACCGCCGCTGCCACCACCGGTCCGGCCAAAGGCCCCCGGCCTGCTTCATCAACCCCCAAAATAAAACGCAAGCCTTTATTTTGGGCTTGCGTTTCATAATGAAGCATAGTTGCTTGTGGCAACATCAAGATTTATTTAACGGTTTGATCTACTTGAACGCGGGCTTTTTTGCCTAAACGATCACGCAGATAATACAACTTCGCACGTTTGATGACACCTTTGGAAACGATCTCGATCTTATCGATCACCGGAGAATTAATAGGAAAAGTTCTCTCGACACCTTCACCGAAAGATATTTTACGGACGGTAAAAGCAGCACCTAAGCCGATACCGGTTTTCTTGATCACAGTACCTTCAAAAGGATGGATACGGACCTTATCCGCTTCTTTAACCTTGATCTTCATTTTCAAAGTATCACCAACATCAAATACCGGGATATCTTTACGGATATTGCTTGCGCTGACTGAAGCCATTTTTTCAATACTGCTCGCTATCATTTCAAACTCCCTTTTTTAACAAATCGGGCCGGACCATTTTGGTCTTGGCCAAAGCTTTACTATTTCGCCATATTTCTATGGTTTTATGATTCCCAGATAATAACACATCAGGGACCTTTTTGC
>Ga0302320_10001657_pt1 | contig 53405 bp, 49 predicted proteins | sample Bog_T0_3_FD_202130 | JGI IMG/M metagenome (GOLD analysis project Ga0302320, IMG submission 202130) | Peat permafrost microbial communities from Stordalen Mire near Abisko, Sweden - Bog_T0_3 | ecosystem: Environmental > Terrestrial > Soil > Wetlands > Peat | place: Sweden: Abisko, Stordalen Mire...
GAAACTAACATTTAGGTTCTGAAATACCGTCCAAAGAGCCGGATGCGAGATCCGCTAGTCCGGTTCTGAGAGAGGGGTGACCGTGTAACCGGTCATCCCTACTCGACCGAAGCCCCTCGACCAAGGGACACTCCGGGTTCATTCTGAGCTGTGAAAAAAACAATTGGCCACGCGGCTCACCAGCCCCTTTCTCCAGCACATCCTCCAGCAGTTTAACGCTGGGCAAATCGACCGCGCCGAAGCCGCCCAATACCTCCAGATCAGCCAGGCGCACCTTTACCGGCTCCGCACGCGTTGGCTGAAAGACCGTGCCGAGTTCAACGCTCGGCTCTCCGGTGGCGGCCACTGGCCAGATTGGCCACCGCAAGCCAGTCAGTTCCTTAAGGATTTTGTCCCGTTGCAAAAGCCCCCCAACTTCCAACTGGTGGCCGATGAACTGGCCAACCGCTTCGGCTTCAAGCGCCATCGGCAATCCGTCGCCGCCTTTGTCCGCACCCATTTTCCCCACCTCATTTGCCCGCCGGAACCACACCCCAAAGCCCGCCGCCGTTGGGAACGCGCCCGCCTCAGCGAACTCTGGCAGCACGACGCCTCCATCCACCAATGGTGGCCGGCTGCCGCCAAACAAACCCTGCTGTTGACCGTGGATGATCACTCACGAAAACTTTTGGGCGCAGTCTTTGTCCCCACCGATACCACTTGGAATCATTTCGAGCATTTTCGCCGCCTTTTTCTCCAGCACTATTTGCCGCTGGTCGTGTACACCGATGGCCTCAGCCTCTTTGGCCATGATTCCATGGCCGATGACCGCGATCCCTGCTCGGAGTTCCAACGCGCCTTCTCCGCCTTGGGCGTGACCCATTTGGTCGCCCCCAGCCCGCAAGCCAAAGGCAAGATCGAACGCCGTTTTGGAACCCTGCAACTACGCCTGGTGGCGCTCCTGGCTTACGAACACGTTAGCGATTACCCCGCGGCGCAAGCCGTATTGGACCGCCAAGTCGCCCATCAGAATGCCACCGTTTGCCGCACCACGGGTCTCAGCCCCAATGCCGCTTGGGACAAGGCCTTGACGGAGCAGCGCTCGGCCATACGTCCTTGTCCGCCAGTCGCTCTGCTGGACCTGCATCTGGCGCTCCACTTGCGCCGCCGCGTCAATGCCGACCATCAGATCGACTTCCTGGGCCGCAGTTGGCCCATTGCGCCAACCCGACGAGCTGCCATCACCCTCATCCATCATCCGCTACGCCAGTTCTGGGCCGTGACGCAACCACTTCGCCCACCCCAAAATACCTGGCCCGAAATCTTGGGAAATTACTCCCTCTAAAGTTTCTCTTTTTGAACTCGCACAGTATTCTCCTTTTGAACTCCCGCCGACAGTCTCAAAAATACTTGTGTCAAAAATACTTGTTGCATTCACGGGCGTTTCCGCGTAGTTATGAAGTCGTCGAAGGTTTTGAGGGTCTCAATCGGTGAGGCTGCTTCCCAAGTTCAACAATTCAAAACAGCGGTTTTAGGGATAAATTCCAGCCTTCGCTTGCACACATAATATGAGCAGTTCAGAGAACAATGGGGAGAAAATCCCCAACCACGGTTCCGGCCACTTGGAAATCTCCGAGAAGGGCTTCGGCTTTTTGCGCACCGCCGCCAACCACTTTCATCCCAAGCCCACTGACATCTTTGTCACGCCCGACACCATCCGCCGCAACTTTTTGCGCGAAGGCAGTCATGTCATCGGCACCACCCAGCCGCCGCACCGCGGCACCAGCCCGCAGCTCAAGACCGTCGAGAAGGTCAACGACATGCCGTTCGAGGACTACACGAAGGTCGTCCGTTTCGAGAACCTGACGAGCATTGACCCGATAGAAAAATTCCAGCTTGAGACCACGCCGGACCTGATCGAGACGCGCGTGATTGACCTGGTCACGCCCATCGGCAAAGGGACGCGCGGCATCATCGTCGCCCCGCCGCGCACGGGCAAGACCACCATTCTCAAACAAATTTGCAACGCCATCACCACGAACCACCCGGAAGTTCACGCGATGGTGCTGCTGATTGACGAACGTCCCGAGGAAGTCACGGATTTCCAGCGTTCGGTGAAGGCCGAGGTCGTCGCGTCATCCAACGACATGGATCTGGAGACGCACGTCCGCCTTTCGCGCTTCATGATCGAGCGCTGCCGCCGCATCGTGGAGGCGGGCAAGGATGTTTTTGTGCTGCTCGACTCGCTCACCCGCGTCGCCCGCGCCTACAACAGCGTTCATGGCGGCAGCGGCCGCACGATGACCGGCGGCGTGGACGCCCGCGCGCTGGAAATTCCGCGCAAGATGTTCGCCTCGGCGCGCAAGATCGAAAACGGCGGCTCGCTCACGATTCTCGCCACGGCGCTGGTGGACACCGGTTCGCGCATGGACGAACTGATTTTCCAGGAATTTAAGGGCACGGGCAACATGGAACTGATCCTGGACCGCAAGCTTTCCGACCGCCGCCTGTATCCCGCGATTGACATCCCCAAGAGCGGCACGCGCAAGGAGGAAAAATTGTTCGCCCCGAAAAATCTCGAGGCCATCCGCAAGCTGCGCCGCACGATGGTGGACCTGAATCCCATTGAGGCGATGGAGACGCTCACCGCCGCGCTCAAGAAGCACAAGACCAACGACGAGCTGCTGGCCAAGCTGGCGGTCGGCTCGTGAGGGACGGATCGTGAGCCGTTAAACTGCGGTCGTGAATCGGACTCTCATGCAACGATTCAACGATCCAACGAAGCCCGCACTTCTGTCACGACCGCCGCTGGAGCGGATGCTGCGCATCCATCAGGCGCTGCAGGCCGGTGGATTTCCCAATGCCACCAAGCTCGCGCGCGAGATTGAGGTCAGCACCAAATCCATCCATCGCGACATCGAGTTCATGCGCGACCGGCTCAACCTGCCGATTGCATTCGACCCCCGCCACAACGGCTACGGTTACACCGGTGAGGTCAGCGGGTTTCCCACGATGCAGATCACCGAGGGCGAAATTTTCGCGCTCGTCGTCGCGGAAAAGGCGTTGCAGCAATATCGCGGCACGAGCTTCGAAAAACCGCTGCTCTCCGCGATTAAGAAAATGGAGCAGGCGCTGCCCGACACCATTTCGCTCAACCTTGCCGACATCGAACAAACCATTTCGTTCCGCACGCGCGCCGAGCCGATCTTGAATCTGGAGATATTCGATGCGCTCGCCAAGGCCGTCGCGCAGCGGCAGCAACTCGAACTGCATTACCGCAAGCCCGGTCAGCCGGCGGAGAAGCGCCTTGTGGACGCGTATCATCTCGCGAACATCAACGGCGAATGGTATCTCTTCGCCTACGACCACGCGCGAAAGGACCTCCGCACCTTCGTTCCCGCGCGCATCCAATCCGTCAAGCCCACCGGGAAAACCTTCGGGCGTCCGCAAAAGTTTTCCCTGGAGAAACGGTTGCGCGACAGCTTTGGTGTCCACTCCGGCCAAGGCGAATTTGCCGTGGTCATTCGCTTCAACGCCCGCGCCGCCGATTACATCCGCGAAAAGAAATGGCATCCATCGCAGACCCTGCGCGACTTGAAGGGCGGGGGAGCGGAGTTGAAAATGAAGCTGTCCAGCCTGGCCGAGGTGCAGCGCTGGGTCTTGAGTTGGGGCGGCGATGCCAAAGTGTTAAAGCCGCGCGAACTGGCCGAAGCCGTCAAAAAATCAGCGGCGGCGATCTTGGGTCAGGTTTGAAATAGTTTTTGGAAAACAGATTTGGCGTTAGGTGTCGCGGGCTGTTTCAATTTAATCGGCGTGAGGCTGGCCGAACCACTCCAGTCGCTCTGGCCGGCCGTGCCTGAAGCACTAACCTCGATGGTGTATTTCACACCCGCAGTCAGCCCGCTGAACGTGTGGAAGGACGCCGTGTCCTGCACGACCACCGGCACCGCGCCGGGCGTGTTCGCCGTCAGACGGTAGTTGTAAATGGCCGCGCCAAAGACCGGGTTGATCCTGGCCACCAGTTCGCCGAGATGCGCTCCGTGTTTGACCGTCAATCCCTGCGGTTGTGCCAGCTTGCCAACGCGGGTGCGCACCGGATTTTGCGGGGGAAACCCGCTTAAGATCAGGTTGTCCAACTTTCCATCGCACGCCACGGTGACGTAGGCGGCAAGCTGGCGCACCAAGCCGACCAGCACCCGGCGCAGATCCTTTTTGACGATGGTGGTGCTCCGGCCGCCATCCAGCATCCCGGCCAGCGCGTCCTTGAAATTATCCAGCGCAGTCTGCACCTCCGCCAATGGTGGCGTGGGCGAGGGATAGAGGGCGACGTTGTCGGCCATCGCCTGTAGAACGGTCGCCACATTGGAGGCTAGAATCGGGTCACTGTTTTTGTTGAGCCATTGGATTGCCGGTTTTACAATCATGATAACTTTAACAGCATATATTACGCAATAAAAAGTGTCCGCCTTATGCAATCTGGCGGAAGATTACGGCCATCTGGAAAAATCGTCCCGCCAGATGTCACTGGTCATTTGCCATCCGGCGGAGCGTGATATCCTCAAGGAAGAATTATTGCGCTGGTTGGCATGGCTGATTTGCCACCTGGCAACGCCATTTTTCCATGTGGTAAAACAGATTTGCCGGATGGAGCGGCCCATGTTCCATATGGCTGAACTGCGTGGCTGAATGGCAAAACGTCACTGCCATAAATCATGGCTGTCATTCCATACGACCAGAGTGTCACGCCATGCTTGGATACTGTCCTGCAACATGACGCTTTGCCTGGTTGACAGGGAAAATCTGGGCGCGGGAATTTTTGAACAAACCACTGGGACTTGGAATCAAACTTTTAATGCAGCGGGTGGCCGGTGAAAACGTGGGGAGCAGTTTTATTATGCGACACATCATCAATTCAACAACCACCCGGACACAGGGCTGGCAGGCTGACTGCTGGAACTGGGCCAAGGCCCGGCTGCCATTTGAACTATACGGCGTCGAAACCCAACACTTGACATTTTGCAAGGCGCTTTCAACGGCCTGCCGTTGCCGATTTCATTCCCGGCAGCTTCACGACGAGGCGGTCGCCACATTTGAGCCGTCGTTTTGTCCCGGTTGAAGCCGAAGCTGGCCGGGACACCGCGCAGCGATGCGAATTCAAATACGCTGTAGGCGTAACGGAAATTAGCCTGGGATTGCGAGGTGGCCGGTCCGGCACGGACCTCCCAGAAAACAATCCAAAAGAATTTTCCGCCCTGAAGCAAAGCGGGAGGTGTGGTTTTGTGCTCGGGCAGCCGCAGCGGATGCCAGAAACGCGACCCTCCCGGCAATTTCGCCGCCGCCACGGCTTCAAGTCGTGCCGGCGAAGCTTTGGCCTCCCAGACTGCGTTCAGGCGGCTGACCTTGAAGTCATGTCCTCGGCCGGATTCAGGAGAATCAGACCACGCCGGATGAGTGAGCCGGTTGCGTCAACGACGGCTTCCGGGTCGAGGTTCAGTCCTCGGGCGAGTGTGAGCAGCTCTGAAACTGCCAGCGGCTTCTCCATCAGCAGGAGAACCTCCCGTTCAACCGGATCGAGCGTATGCAAAATGGGCAGCGCCTTCCCCAGCAGTTCCGCCTGGGCGTTGGGGCGCAGGTCACGGCCCAGCACGCGCGCCTCCAGCAACGCTATCGGCCCGGCCCGGCGGACCCGGCCGCGCTCCAGCAGTTCGCGGAAATTGGCGTGACGCACCATGCGCTCGGTGGCAAACACGGCTGCCAACTCGGCCCCGGCAACGGCATGCAAGGATTGCGGTTTATCGCTGCGGGTCCAGGGCAGGCCCAACGTCGCATCACTCCATTGGAAAGCCAGGAGAACGGAGACGATCCGCGTGTAGCCCTGGGTTCTCAAATTATCGGCCCAGTCGTGAACCGAGTTGAGAAAGACCTCGTAGGAATCAGATCCATCAGCATGACCCAGGGCGTAGTTGGCCGCCGAATGCTCCCGGAGACGAAGAATGTGGATGTCCATCGCCGCCCCGCCAAGCCATTCCCGCAACCGGTCGGACAGGGGTTCATCCCCCCGTTCGCCGAATTCGGTCACTATTTGCGCCACGCCCCCCGGTGCCAGATGTTCCGGCAAACCCGCTATGATCCGCCGCTGGACTTCTTCTCCTGAACGGCCCCCATCACGATATTTAAGAAAATCCCTGGGCGAAGGCACAAACGGAGGGTTGGCGGTAATCAGATCAAAGCGCCCGCCGCCGACCGGTTCGTAGAGATCTCCGGTCCGGACTTCGATGTTCAATGCCCCGGAGGCCACGCAGTTGAAACGTGTGCATTGGGCGGCGCGGGGGTTGATGTCCACCGCCAGCACCCGCTGGGAGTGGGATGCCGCGAGCAGGGCATGAACGCCCGAACCCGTGCAGAGATCGAGCGCGGCGGCGACCGGCCGGCGCACCGTGGCACGCGCCAGCCAGCGGCTGTCGGTGCCAACGGACATCACCTGGTCAGGCGGAACCTCGGCGTAGCCGGGATGCGGCAGCGAGGGCCATGCGTGATCCGAGAAGACCAGACGATCACCGACCGGATAGATGGAAGCGCGGGCGCGGGCGATGCCTCTCTCATCCAGCAGGAGGAGGCCGGCCCGGACGAGGACTTCCTGGTCGGCCTGGTCAAACAACTGGTCCAACTCGGCCGGAGGAATGGCACCTTGCAATAGAAACAGGTCAATGGCCGAAGCCAGCGGATCGCGGACGGCCAGCTGCTCGGCGCCGTAAATAGGTGTGGCCCGCCACCTGATATCCGTGAGGTCTTCCAGAGCCAGGCGCTTCCGAATCTGCGCCTCACCATAGCCGGTGCGGGCCAGGTGCGACACTGCAGTCCGCAGGCTTGGAACGTCGGCATCATCAACCGTGAAGGAAGCTGAATGGTTCAAGTGGGTGGGTGATGAAAAACGCTTTTGAGACTCGCCTGCAGGGTGGAATTGGGTTTCGTTGCCTGCGGCTTTTATCTCTTATAAAACCATCTTGCCGAGGAACAACATCGGCGTCCACTTCAAAGTCTGACCAGTTTGCCGGCCAAGCCATCGTGTCGTGGTCGCCCTCGGTCACGGGCTGGACGCTCCAGACGAACAACAACCTCTCCACCGGCACATGGGGCAACTATCTCGGCACGGTCGTCAACAACAGCGTTACCAATGCGCCGCCAACGGGAAATGTCTTCTTCCGACTGAAGCAATAGACAGCAGTCAGGGCTGCCTCGCCGTCAGCCAATTTCCGAGCGTCGGTTGCCGGCATCTTTCCCAAAGCGTGATATGCCGGGGTGGACTGCCGTGTTAATGACGCAATTTTTTTGTTGTATTTCCACAGACTAGGTGCAAAAACTTTCATAAGAGGTAAAGGCCGTCCTTTCGAAGCCGATTCAACCCATAACCGTTATGAAAACCAAGCTGTTTATCATTGCGCTAGTCTTGCTGGCGCTTGCCACCCTCAATCCGCAGCTCACAACCGCGCGCGCCCAGGGCACGGCGTTCACCTATCAGGGCCAGCTCCAGAATAACGGCAGCCCGGCCAGCGGCACCTACGCCCTGACTTTCACCTTGTTCAACACCAACGCCACCGGTGTGCCCGTCGCCGGGCCGGTCACCAATAACGGCGTCGTTGTCAGCAACGGCCTGTTCACGGTGCAGGTAGATTTTGGTTCCGGTGCCTTCACCGGCCAGAGCAACTGGCTGGAGATTGCCGTGGCCACCAACCTGACCGGCAGTTTTACCACGCTGGCAGCGCGACAGGCAGTGACGCCCGCGCCGTATGCCATTTATGCTGAGACGGCGAGCAATGTGAGCGGCACGCTGCCGGCGAGTCAACTGGCCGGTGATGCCAATGGCAACTTGTTTGTCGGGCCGTCCGGTAATTCAATCACCAGCGGTTCGGGCAACAGCGCCGCCGGTGAGTCGGCCCTAAAATACAATACGACCGGGAACAATAACACAGCCAATGGCAACAACGCGCTGGTTGCCAACAAAACCGGCTCAGACAACACGGCCAGCGGCTATGATGCCCTTGGGGTCAACCAGTTCGGTTCCTATAATACGGCCGTGGGTTATCAGGCGCTGGATAACAATGCGACCGGCAGCAACAACATTGCCGTGGGTTATCAGGCGGGAATGAACATCACTACCGCCAGTTCCAATATTGACATCGGCAATGCCGGAACTTTCACCGACAACAATGTCATCCGCATCGGCAGCGGCCAAAGCCAGAGCTACATCGCGGGCAATCTTAACGGCAATGGCGGCGGATTGACCAATGTGACGGCGGTGGCGCTGGTGAACGGGACATCTATTGGAAGTGGGTCCGGCAACACCGTTTCGAGCAGCGGTATCATCTACTCTTTCATCGGCGGCGGTCAGAACAACATTATTCAGCCCAATTCAAGCTGGTCCGTTATCGGTGGCGGCCAAGGGAATACAACCTTCTATACATACAATGGGTATGCCACGGTGAGCGGTGGGTATTCCAACGCCGCACTCTGCGATTATTCAACGATAGCAGGCGGCGGTAATAACATTGCCAGGGGCACCTTTCCCAACAATGTCTATGGCTATGCAACGGTTGGTGGCGGAGGCTATAATTCCGCCCTCGCTGACTATGCAACGGTAAGCGGTGGCGTTTGGAACATCGCCGTCTTCGCCGCGACGGTGGGCGGTGGCTATAAAAATCAAGCTACCAACAGTTTAGCTACCGTGGCGGGCGGAGCGAATAACAATGCTGGCGGCGGGAATGGAGCCACAGTGGGCGGTGGTGAAGGCAACAACGCCATTGGAGACCACCCAGTGGTAGGAGGTGGTTATCAAAACACCGCCAGCGGCATACAGGCGACGGTGGGCGGTGGCTATCAAAATGATGCCACCAATAACTTCGCCACGGTGCCAGGCGGCAACAATAACATCGCCGGGGGTCAATACAGTTTCGCCGCCGGCCAGCAGGCGCAGGCTTTGCATCAGGGTGCCTTTGTGTGGGCGGATTCGCAAAATGCGCCCTTTAGTTCGACTGCCAATGATCAATTTCTCATTCGCGCCCACGGCGGCGTGGGCATCGGCACCGGCAGCCCGGAAGAAGCCTTGAGCGTGGTGGGCGGAATGAATGTGGATGCCGGCAATGCCAACAACGGCCCCGTTGGCTCGGGCGGGTTCAACCAGGGCGGGCCGACGAACGGATGTCTGAGTTTCGGCACTGGCAGCAGCGGCACCGGCTTTAGCGGTGAGGGCATCCAATCCAAACGCACCAGCGGTGGCACCCAATACGATCTGGAATTCTTCACTGGCTTCAACAAGCAGATGGTGATTCTCAACAACGGCAACGTGGGCATCGGTTCGGTCAACCCCGCCAATCTGCTGGTGGTAGGCAGCGCGAGCAGCCCGGCTTATTGCAATGGCACCACCTGGGTGAACGGCTCCGACCGCAATTCCAAAGAACATTTTGCCGCCATCAATCCGGGCGCCGTGCTGGAGAAGGTTTCAGCCCTGCCGATCACGGAATGGAAATACAAGGTGGAAGCCAACGGCACGGAACATCTCGGACCGATGGCGCAGGATTTCCATGAAGCCTTTGGATTGAACGGCGCAGACGACAAGCATATCGCCACTGTCGATGAGGAAGGCGTGGCGCTGGCCGCGATCCAGGGATTGAACGAGAAGCTGAACGAGAAGGACACGGAGATTCAAGACTTGAAAAAAAGTGTCGAAGAATTGAAAGCCATGGTCAAACAACTTGCTGCAAACAAGTGAGGAAGTGCATATGAAAAAGTTATTTTTACTGATTGGTTTGCTGGTGCCATCTATGGGCTTTGCCCAGAATTACTCAATCGACTGGTATAAAGTGTCCGGCGGCGGCGGCACGAGCACGGGCGGGACTTATCAAGTTTCGGAAACTATTGGGCAGCCCGATGCGAGTGGCGCGATGAGCGGCGGCAATTACTCCGTCACTGGCGGGTTTTGGGCGCTAATCCGGGTGGTGGAGACACCCGGCACGCCACTGCTCATCATCACGCATTCGGGCAACAGCGTCATCATTTCCTGGCCGGACTCCGGCAACTACACGTTGCAACAGAATGGCAGTCTCTCCGTCCCCGCAGGCTGGACTACGAGTGGCTACACCATCTCCACTGCCAACGGCACCAACAGCATCACCATCCCATCGCCCACGGGAAATCTGTTTTTCCGCTTGTCGCAGTAACCATGTGCAAACTAAAAACATCAACCGATCCAACCAAACCATGAAAATAAAACTCCTGCTCAACCCCCTGGCCTTTGGCCTGCCAGCCATTATTTGCTGCCTTACGGCCCGTGCCCAGACGAACGTCTATTTTAGCTTTACGGTTGCTCCGGATTATAAGCTCTCCGATGCTTGCATCATTGACACGGAACCTTACGAGGCCTACGCGTCGGTCACACCCCTGGACGTCAACGGACAAACCAACTTTGGCCCCGGCCCTTATTCCAGCTACATTCATGGCACCACCTATGGAGGCAATTATTTGACCCTTATCGGGGTTTATTCGACGGCCACAAGCACGAACGTCGCCATCTCGGTGCCGCAATGGCTGGCGAACACCTATATTCCCGGCAGTTCCTGGGACGCTTTCAACGCGATCTCCAACTTTCCCGATGGTTTTCTGCTGCCATCGGAATCAAGCACCCTGAATGACCTAACAAACGGTAATTACTACGTGCTGGCTACGGCTTTTTACTATCTGCAGACGAACGCTCCAGTGTTGGTGGGTAATGGCCAGATCGGCACGCTGGTGGCGTTTGATGGCGCCCAAAGCGCCGGCGCGTTCACTTTCTCGCTGACGCCCATGTTAAACATCAGCGATTCCGGCAACCAGTCCGTCGTGTCGTGGAATTCTTCGGCGACGGGTTGGACGCTCCAGACGAACAACAATCTCTCCACCGGCACGTGGGGAAACTACCTCGGCACGGTCGTCAACAACAGCGTGACCAATGCGCCGCCAACGGGAAATGTCTTCTTCCGGCTGAAACAATAATGGCTGCGCGATATGTCGGCCTGATTTTCCGGCCGCATCATTCGACGCTTTAAAATTTGCGCGTTACAAGCCCACATGCACCTATGCGTTTTTCATTTTGCCGCTCGCGGCCGTTTTCAGGTTTTGAATGTTGGCTTGTTTCTCGGTTGTGATATAGTCGTCCGTCATGCAAAGGAAGATCGTCGGCTGGCTGTTTAGCGTCTGGATTGTGACTGGCGTGGCGCAGTTGCTCCCTGCCCAGGGCACAGCGTTCACTTATCAAGGCCAGTTGAACAGCAGCGGCAGTCCGGCCAGCGGCAATTTTGACCTGAAGTTTACTCTGTTCGGTTCCACAAACCTCGCCAGCCTGGTCGCGGCCGGGCCAATTACTAATTCCGCCGTGGCGGTGACGAACGGCATGTTCACCACGCTGTTGGATTTTGGTACGGGTGTTTTCACCGGCACGAATTACTGGCTGGAAATGGCCGTGCGCACCAACGGCGCGACGGGTTTCACCACGCTGTCGCCGCGTCAGCCGTTGACGCCGGTGCCGTATGCGATTTTTGCCAACACGGCGAGCAATCTCTCGGGCAGCCTGCCGTCCACGCAGTTGAGCGGCACGCTGCCGTCGTCGCAAATCAGCGGCACCTATTCGGGCCCGGTGGTTTTCAGCAACAGCGCGAACACTTTCATCGGCACGTTCAGCGGTGCCGGTTCAAGTTTAAGCAACCTGAGCGCGTCGCAGCTGACCACCGGCACCGTGGCCGACGCGCGGCTTTCGACGAACGTGGCGTTGCTGAACGCGAGCCAGACCTTCACCGCCTCAAACAAATTCACCGGCTTCAACACCTTCACGGGTTTTAATACTTTCACCGGGACAAATAATCTGACTGGCGTGAACACGTTTACGAACACCGGCAACAGTTTCAGCGGCAGTTTTTTTGGCAACGGGCTGGTGGGCTGGAGCGCCACGAACGTCACGGCGGTGTCGGCGGCGATTGACCATGGTTATCTGCTCACCAGCCCGCAGATGACGACGGTGACCCTGCCGTCCTCGCCAAACGTGGGCGACATTATTCGCATCTCCGGAGCGGGCACCGGCGGCTGGCAGGTCAAAGAAAATTCCGGCCAGTCCATCTTCGGCAACTTCGCCAGCTACCACAACAGCTATCCAGTGGGGCTGCCGACCGCCGGTGATTACCATGACGTTGCCGCCTCGGCGGACGGCACGCGGATCTATTTGGTGGGAAATGGCATCCAAGGTGTCTGGGCCTCTTCCGATTCCGGCAAAACCTGGAGTTCAGTGGGTTCACTTAGTCTTAGCGCCTTTTGTCAGTCCGTCGCCTGTTCGGCCAATGGAAAAATTGTCTATGCGGTGACCACCGCCGACGCCATTTTGATGTCCAACAACAGCGGTTCGACCTGGTCGGCTGTTTCCGGCAGTGCCACCACCATTTCCTGCACGGCAGATGGAAGCAAATATTTTACCGGCAATATTGTTTGTTCCGGCAATGGAACCTATCTGGCAACCTTTGCCAGTGGCAGTATTTCGGTATCCACCAACGCCGGTTCCACCTGGTTCAGCGTTCCGGTGCCGTCCACCGGCTTAAGTTGCCTGGCCGCCTCCAGCGATTGCACCCGGCTCGTGGCTGGCGTCAACAATGGTCTGCTCTATGGTTCCGCGAATTTGGGTGCGACCTGGACGCCCATCACCACCACCAACCAATTTTGGTCCGGTGCGTGGATGTCGGAAGACGGCAGCAAGTTTGCCGCGACGGTCAGCAACAATGGCAGCACTACCGGCGGCATTTATAACTATGGCGTCAGCGTGCTGCCCAACACCCTCAGCTCCAACAGCACCATTTCTGGCAGCCAGAGCACGGCGGTGGAACTCCAATACGTGGGCAACAACCAGTTTATGCCGGTCAGCTCGGCGGGAACGATTTGGGCGAATTGATCGTGGCGGCGACTCGGGAGGGCGCCGCTTTTTTAATGTCCGGCTGATTCAAAAGCCGCCGCGTCAAATTTTAAACTTCCCGGACTGGCGCAGAAAATTTTCCGGGTTCGAGAAAATTACCCGTTCAATGGTGCCGGTAGCATGTCCGCGTTTTTTCATCTCCAGGGCCGTCTTTGGCACCGCCAGCGGATCGCTCACGCCCCAGTCGCACGCGCTGTTCAGCCAGAGTCGTTCGCTCCCATACGTTTCCAGCATGTCAATCGCGCGCGCCGGCGTGCATTTTGTTTCGGGATACAGCGTCATGCCCGCCCACAGACCGCAATCCAAAACCATTTCGACCGTGTGCTCCTCAACATGGTCAATGATGACGCGCTCCGGTTTTATGCGCCGGTCGTTTTTGAGAACGTCCAGGATCAGCCGCGTGCCCTTCAGCTTGTCTTCCAGATGCGGCGTGTGCACGAGAATCAGCTGTTTGTGCGTTGCCGCGAGCTCGACCTGCATTTCCAGCACGCGCAGTTCGTTCCGTGAATTCTTGTTCAACCCGATTTCGCCGATGCCGAGGACGTTCGGGCGATTGAGAAAGTCGGGGATGAGCGCGATGACCTCTTCGGCCAGCTTGACGTTCTCGGCTTCCTTGGAATTGATGCCGAGCCAGCAGAAATGTTTCAGGCCGAATCTGGCGGCCCGCTTCGGCTCATGTTCGGTGAGCTGGCAAAAATAATCGTGAAAGCCGGCGGGCGAACTGCGGTCGAAGCCCGCCCAGAACGCCGGTTCGCAGACCACCCCGCAGCCGGCGAGCGCCATGCGTTCGTAATCGTCCGTGACGCGGCTGACCATGTGGGCGTGGGGTTCGATGTATTTCATCAGATGTGGGATGCGAGGATTTCAGCGTGCGTCGGAATAGGCACCGGACGCCCCTTTGATTTTGGCTTTGGCGATCGGTTTCGTCGTCGGGTCGCTGAACGCGAGCAAAACCGTCTTCGCCTTTTTTTTGTCTTTGCCGTTCAGTTTTGCCAGCGCGCTACGAAAGCTTTTCAGGCGGAAATCATCCGTGCCGTCGGCGCGCTCCACGCGGTCAAGGAAGGCGGCGATTTCAATCAGCTTGTGCCGCGCGTCGAGAAAGTAGAGATCGAGGATTTGTTGCCTGGTCATACGAGTTTCGGGAAAAATTCCAATGCCGTCCTGCAGGTTGCCGCGCTTAATTCGTCGAGCGAACAATTTTTTTCCTGCGCGACCGTCTCGGCAATCTCCTTCACATAAGCCGGTTCGCAGCGTTTTCCGCGATGGGGCACGGGCGCGAGATACGGGCAGTCGGTTTCCAGCATGAACCGGCCCGGCGGCGCGGCGGCTACGGCGGCGCGGACATTCAGCGCGTTCTTGAACGTGACAATGCCGGTGAAGCTGACGAGCGCGCCGGTCGCAAAAACCTGGTTCATCCGCTCCACGGTTTCGCCGAAGCAATGGAACACGCCGCGTATCCTGCCGATGAATGGTTTCATCTGCGCGAGCGTGTCGTCCCATGCCGCGCGCTGGTGGATGACGCAGTTCAATCCGAATTCGGCGGCGACTTCCATCTGCTGCCGGAAAATATCCGCCTGTTTTTGCTTGTAGCGGGCGTCGTCATCGGCGGTGAACTCCGGTTTCTCGCCGGGCAGATGGTGATAATCCAGACCGGTTTCGCCGATGGCGACGACTTTGGGATGTCTGGCGAGTTTGCGCAGGGCCGACCGCAAATCATCCGGTGCGCTCAAAGCCTCGGTCGGATGCCAGCCGACGGCGGCGTAGATGGCCGGATGTTTCTCGGCCAGGGCAATGACGCGGCGGCTGCTTTCCAGACTGGTGCCGATGGAAATCATTTTGCTGATGCCGGCGGCTTGCGCCCGCGCAATGACTTCCGGCAAATCCGCTTCATAGTCGGGATAATCCAGATGGGCGTGAGTGTCAAAGAAAACGGCCATGAGAATGATGGGTTATGGCTGCAGCGCCTGATATTTTGTCGCGTCGCCGGTTTTGCCCAGCTTTTGCGCGAGCGACAGCAGTTTCTGGTAAATGGCGGTTTTGCCAGGATAATCCGGCGCTTCGGTCATGAGCTGCTGATAATTTTCGTAAGCCTCCGTGTCGCGGGATTCGGCGAGCAGTTTTTCGCCCAGCGTGAGCCGGATGCGGACGGCCTGTTCCGGCGACGGTTTTAATTTGAGCGCAATTTGATAGGTGAGAATGGCCGAGGAAGGCTTGCCTTCGGCGGTATAGAGGTCGGCCAGCTTTTCGGTGAGCACGGCGCTGTTGGTCGTGGCGTCGAGGTTGTCGAGCAATTCCGAAAGTTCAGTCATGCGCGCCCCATGGATGAGCGCGAGATTCACCAGGCGCAGATAGGACCACTCATCCAGCGGATTATGTGCGCGGAACAGTTCCGAGTGGAGCCGCTGCGGCGATTTGGTGAACGGACGATACAGCGGATCGCCGATGACGGTGGTTTGCCACGACAAGGCGGGCTGCGACGCCCAGGCCGCTTCGCCGAACGTCTGGTTGTTGGCCAGCAATTCCAGAAAAAACGCGATGTTCGGCGTGGCGGCAAGATAGGGTTCATTCACGCAGCCCATCGTGCAGGTGGCCCCCTTGTCGAGCAGCGGGCCGCACCAGTTATCAATCGCGCTGCGAACGGTGCTGGCGCTGTAGGAATGAAGGTGATAGGCAATCGCGCCGGGCATGAACTCGACTTTCGGCAGCGTGAACGGGCCGGAAACATTGCCATCATACCAGCCGCAGTAAATCGCGATCTGGCTCATAGGGAAACTCGCGGGAAAGGTTTCGGGCAGGTCGTCAACCGTTGTTTCAAATCCAAGTCGCCGGGCGATCCGGGCGGCGGTGAGAATCCACTGGTCGCCGGGAAAATAGGCGTTTGTTGGATCCAGGCCGCGCGCGTCAAAATAGGCGCGCCCCCACAAACCGTCACGTTCGGCCTGAACGGCCTTGTCCACCAGGCCGCCGGCAATTTCCGCGCTCGGCCCATCGAGCCGCGCAACGAGCAGAATCCCATTGGTGGGATTTAAGGACGCGGCGTTGGTCTTGCCGTACAGCCAGTTGGGAAACGGGCCGACCAGCGGAAATTCCATGCGCGACAAGGGCAGCCATGCCAGTTCCGAATCCACCGAGGCGTCGTTTCGCTGCAATGCCGGCGGAAATTTTTCGGCGGCGGCTTCGTGGACGTCTGGATCACCGCGAATTTTCAGCGGCACGCCGTAACACAGCACGGCATAGCGGATTTTGGTCGTGACGATTTTAGTGACCTTCTGCCGTGGCTGGCCGTTGGTGGCGAGAACGGTGACGGAGTCAAACTTCCAGAGGCCGTCCGACTCCAGTTTTTTGGCGAGCGGCACCTGCAGCGTGTCGTGAAATTCGGCGCGCGATATTTCCTCGTTAGTGGACAAATTCAGGCCGTAGATTTGCCGGGCCGGAACCTGCCGCACGTCGGCGTAATGTTCCGCGACGGCCTTGGATCCCGGCATTTGCAAATTGTAAACGACGACAACTTCATTACCGCCGGCCCGGACGGACAGCGGCGCAATGGCCAGCAGCAACAGCAACGACAACCGTTTTTCAAAATAACTCATATCAGGGATTAGACCTCGTAACGGTTGACCGGTTCAATGCTGTTTGCCAATCCAGATTTTTTCATGAGGGCCTTGGGTCAGTTACCGGTGACTTTAAGCCCGTCCCACGCGAGCGTCACGCCCGGCGGCAGTTCGGACTGTGCCTTGTCATGGTCATAATCATGGGTCAGGTGCGTGAAAAATGTCCGCGCCGCGCCGATGCGCCGGGCGGCGGTCAGGGCTTCGTCAAGACACATGTGTGTCGGATGCGGCTTGTGACGCAAGGCGTCCAGCACCGCGATCTCCACGCCGCAAATTTGCTCCAGCGCTGGTTCCGGAATCTCCTTGCAGTCGCTCAAATACGCGAGCCGCTTGCGTCCAGCCTGCTCGAAAAAAAATCCGGTGGTGGTCATGCGCCCGTGCGGCAGATCCAGCGGCGTGATCTTCAGGTCGCCAATCTCAAACGGGCCGGTGATGACCTGTTCTTCGGGAATGAAATAGCCCTTCGGCCACGGACCTTGATGAAAGGCATAGATGAACACGCGGCGCAGATGCGCCATCGTCGCCTCGCTCGCGTAAATCGGCAGCGCCGTCCCGCCCCGCAAATCACAGAAGCGCCGGCAGTCATCCATCCCCATGATGTGATCCGCATGGGCGTGCGTGATCAGCACCGCGTCAAGGTAGTTAAGCTTTTCCCGCAGGCATTGGAGCCGGAACTCGGGCGTCGTGTCCACCACGAGCTGGACCTTGTCCGTTTGAACGTGGATGGAAGGCCGTGTGCGCCAGTTCTTCGGATTGGCCAGAAATTCCGGCGGATAGTCCACGCCGATGAGCGGCACGCCCTGCGAAGTGCCGCTGCCGAGAAATGTGAATTGAAACGCCATGTGAATTTTCTTTTTGCCGAATGGCGGTGCAACCGCCAAATTCAGCGCGCACGAATCTACCATGTTGACGACGCTGCGCATCAAAAACCTCGCCCTCGTGAGCGACCTCACGCTGGAACTCTCGCCCGGCTGCAATGTCATCACCGGCGAAACCGGCGCGGGCAAGTCCATCATCCTCGGCGCGCTGAACCTCGTACTCGGCGAACGTGCCGACCGCACGCTCATCCGCAGCGGCGAGGAAAGCTGCTCGGTCGAGGCCATATTTGATGTGAAGAAGCTCCGATGCGGCGTCCGGTCTGCGTCCGAACCCAATCGGGCCACCGACTCGACGCTGCCACTATTTCTGGAAGAGAACGGCCTGGAGCCGTGCGAAGATCATCAGCTGGTGCTCAAGCGCACGTTCACCAGCGCGGGCACGAACCGTCAGTTCATCAACGGTTCGGCGACCACGCTCGCCACGCTCGCCGCCATCGGCGAATGTCTCGTGGACATGCATGGCCCGCACGACCATCAGTCGCTGCTGCATCCGGCGAAGCAGTTGGCGATTCTGGACGCTTTCGGCGGCTTGGAAGCGGAACGGGATGCCTTCGGCGAACTCGTCCGCCGCCACGCCGCCCTGAAAAATGAAAAGTCCGAGCTCATCGTGGATGAAAAAACTTACGCGCAGCAGCTTGATTTGTTGCGCTTTCAGGTTCAGGAAATTTCCGCAGCACGCCTGCAACCGGATGAGGAGAAAAGCGTGGAGGAGGAATTCAACCGCGCCAGCAACGCGGCGAAGTTGCTCCAGTTAAGCCAGGCCGCGCTTGACGCCTTGAGTGAAAACGAAAATTCCCTGCTCACCCAGTCCGGCGCCATTGGTCGCGTGCTGGCCGAACTTCAGCGCGTGGATGCCGGCGCGGCAAATCTCGTCAGGCTGCACGCGCAGGCGGGCGAGATCTTGCGCGAACTGCAGTCGGAACTTTCGCGCTATGCTGACAAGGTGGATGTGGATCCCGCGCGGTTGGCGGAATTGGAGGAGCGGTTGAATCTAATTCATTCGCTCAAGCGCAAATACGGCGTAACGCTCAGTGAAATCATCGCGTTTTGGGCCCAGGCGAAGCAGAAATTATCCGCGCTCGAAAGCCGTGACACGGAATTGGCGCGGCTGAATGCGGCGCTGGAGAAACTGGATGTGGAGATTTTGAGTGCCGGCAAAAAGCTTTCCACCGCGCGCAAGAAGGTGATTCCGCTGCTCGCCGGGGCGGTTGGCAAACAGCTTGAGGATCTGGGTTTCAACCAGAGTAAGTTTGACGTGGCGCTGCGTGGCCGCGACGCCTCGTCACAAGTCGTGTCCGCGATGCCTCCGTCGCGCGAAAAGCGACGCGGCGACGAGGCACCACCACCTTCTACGACGAGGGCGTCGCAGCTACGCACTGGCTTGGACGAAGTCGAATTCCAATTCGCGCCCAACCTCGGCGAGCCGGCGCGGCCATTGCGCGCGATCGCCTCCAGCGGCGAAATGGCGCGTGTGATGCTCGCCTTGAAAACCGTGCTTGCCGCCGAGGATGAAATTCCCGTTTTGGTTTTTGACGAGGTGGACGCAAACGTCGGCGGCGAGACGGCCAACGCTGTCGGCGAAAAAATGCGACAGATTGCCGTCCGGCGGCAGGTCTTGTGCATTACGCATCTGCCGCAGGTCGCCGCACTGGCGGACGCGCATTACGTCGTGACCAAACAGATGAAGGAAGGCCGGACGATTTCCGAAATCACCCGGCTCGACAAAAAATCACGCGTCACGGAACTGGCGCGGATGTTCGGCGGCCAGAGCGCGGCCGCGCGGCAACACGCCGAGGCGTTGCTGAAGTGAAACGGAAAAAAATCTTTGTTGTGACGGCACGGCTTGCGAGAATGTAAACATGCTTGATGCAAATCCATTCCGACTGGGTGTGCTGGGTTCCGGCAAGGGTTCCAACTTTGCCGCCATTGCCGATGCGTGTGTTTCCGGAACGATACCGGCAGAGGTGGCCGTCGTGTTGAGTGATGTCGAAGGCGCGGGAATTCTCGCGCTTGCCCGCGAGCGGAAAATTTCCGCGCGGTTCATTCCGCCGGGAAAATTTCGCACCAAGCTGGACGAGGAGGCCGAACGCGCCTTTGTCAGCGCATTGCAGGCGGCGAAAGTGGATTTGATTGTGCTGGCGGGTTTCATGCGCGTCTTGAAAGGTGATTTTCTGCGGGCATTTGAAGGCCGCATCGTGAACGTGCATCCGTCGCTGCTGCCTGGCTTTCCCGGCCTGGAGGCGTGGAAACAGGCGCTGGACCATGGGGTAAAAGTAGCCGGCTGCACGGTGCATTTTGTGGACGCCGGCGTGGATTCCGGCGCGATCATTGGCCAGCAGGCCGTGCCGGTGCTGGATTATGACGTGCCGGAGAGTTTGCACGCGCGGATCCACGCGGCGGAGCATGAGCTTTATCCGAAGTGCGTGGCGGCGATTGCGCGGCGGGAAATTTCCGTGATCGGGCGGCGGGTGGTTTGGAAGAAAGGCTGACCGCCGATGAACGTAATTGGACATGAGTTAAAAATTGCGGGTGCGGCTGCTGCATTGGCGATGTGCATTCTTTTTATGCCCGGTTGCGGCGCGAACAAGGAGCCGATTCAGTTCAGCGCTGAACATATGGCAACGATTGGCGGCCGGGCTGAAGCGCCCGTGGCTTTGCCGGTAAAGGGGAAAAAACCAAAGTTGAGCCGGATGGATTTATTCAAGGTGGAGGTGGTCGTTTACAGTGATCTGTTGCGGCGGCATTTTTGGGACGATGGCGAATATTCGGCGGTGTTTCTGCAGGGCGACGATGACGAGGTGGACGTGCTCATCAAGGCGTTTCCGCATCATGTCCCGCCGATCAAGCGGAGTTACCATGCAGATGTGCGCCCCAACCGGACACCGGTGGATCGTGAAACGGGCCGGCCGGCGATGATCTTGAGCGTGGACACGCTGGATCCGGTGGATGACAAGGTGCAGGCGATTGGGAAATGGTATGCGGGCGGGGCGGTGACGGGCTTTTACAATTTTTCCCTGCGGAAAATTAACGGCGACTGGGTGGTGGAAAGCGCGCAGTGATGCGGAATCATCCCGGCCGCCACTGATAAAGAAGAAAGTGGCGTTTTTCCGCTGAACTTGGCAGATTAATCCGGCCACGCGCGTCAGGAAACCTGCCAAAGGCCATTTGCGCCTGCGCGGAAAAGCGATTTGCAACAGCACGATGAGTAAAAAATTACGTTTTGGCCTGCCGAAGGGCAGCCTGCAGGAAGCCACCATCCAGAAGATGGCCAAGGCCGGTTACAACATCTCCGTCAGCAGCCGCTCCTACATCCCGCATGTGGACGATGACGAGCTGGAGATTCGGCTCATCCGCGCCCAGGAAATCAGCCGCTATGTCGAACATGGCTATCTGGACTGCGGCATCACCGGCCACGACTGGGTGATTGAAAACGGCTCGAAAGTGCATGAGGTTGGTGAATTTCTTTTCAGCAAGGCCACCCGGCAACCCGCGCGCTGGGTGCTCTGCGTGCCGGAAAATTCACCGGTGAAGTCGGTGAAGGATCTGCAGGGCAAGCGCATCGCGACGGAGGTCGTGAACCTGACCAAAAAATATCTGAAGAAAAACGGCGTGAAGGCCGAGGTGGAATTTTCCTGGGGCGCGACCGAGGTCAAGGCGCATGAACTGGTGGACGCGATTGTTGAAGTCACCGAGACCGGTTCGTCGCTGCGCGCCAACAAGCTGCGGATCGTGGACACGCTGCTGGTTTCGACGCCGCGGCTGATTGTGAATCTGGCGGCGTGGAAAAATCCGTGGAAGCGCCAGAAGATCGAGACACTGGCGCTGCTGCTCAAAGGCGCGCTGGAGGCCGAGGCGAAAGTCGGGTTGAAGATGAACATTGCCGAGAAGCATCTGGCGGCGCTGCTGAAAAGCCTGCCCGCGCTCCGCAACCCGACCATCTCCAGTTTGAGCCTGAAAGGCTGGGTGGCCGTGGAAACGATCATTGACGAGCACGTCGTGCGGGAAATGATCCCCAAATTAAAAGCCGCCGGCGCAGAAGGAATCATTGAATATCCGCTGAACAAAGTGGTATACTGACCGCGCAATCATTTATGGGTTCAATTAAAAAACGCCGCAAGGCCAAGATCAACAAACATAAACGGCGCAAGAAGCTGCGCTTGAATCGTCACAAGAAGCGCACCTGGCAGAAGTAATTTCCGCCTCGCGGTTCCATTCATCCGTTCGCGGGCGGTTGCCCTGGGGCAACCGTCGGCGAACGGCTTTTTTTGCCAGGGTATCATTGCCTATGAAACATCAGTTTGAAAAACATTACACCCGCGAGGAGGCGAACACGCTCCTCCCACAGATCCGCAAGTGGCTGGAACAGTTGAACCGGCTGCGCGAGGATCTGCGCCGCTGTGAAAAGCGCTTGAGCGGTCTGACGGGGCAGGGAAACGACGTCGGCGGCGAGACGGTCAACAATTGGATCCGCGCGCTGGCGGACATGCAGGCGACGCTCGCCGAATTCCAGCGCCGCCAGATTTTCATCAAGGATCTGGAGCGTGGGCTGCTGGATTTTCCCGCGCTCATGGGCGGCAAGGAGGTTTTTCTCTGCTGGGAGTCGGACGAGGAGGCCGTGGAATTCTGGCACGACCTCGAAACCGGCTATGGCGGGCGCGAACGCCTTTAATTTCCACCGGACACCCGTCCGGTGTGGTGCGTGTTGGCGCGGAACATCGGCCACGAACTTTCCGCCAGCGGCGCGGCGTTGGTGACGGCCAGCGCGAACAAAGTTCTTCCATTGCCGAAATAAACCACGCCGTTGGTGGCGATGGCCATGGAATTATTTGGGATCATGCCATAACTGGAGAGGGTTGCGGACCAGGTTGTCTGGCCCCGGGCATTCATGGCAACAAATTCGCTCCAGGCTGTCGCGAAATAAACCAGGCCGTTGGCGGCGGCCGCCGGTGAAACGTCAAGGTTGCACGGCGTGCCGTAAAACCAGAGTTTGTCGCCGGCAGGACTGATGCACGCTTTTTTTTCATTCACCCCCAGATAAATCTGTCCTTGCACGTCCAGCACCGGTGAAGACTCCGTGAAGCCGCCCGTGTGCAGCCGCCATTGTTCCGTGCCATCCGGCTTCAGGGCGTAAAGATTTCCGTCCGTCGAGGTGAAATAAATCGTGCCGTCGGCGGCGATGGCGGGGGATGAAACGACCGGGCCGCCGGTCAAAAAGGACCAGCGCAGTGTGCCGTCCGGTTTCAAGGCGTAAAATTTCCTGTCGTGTGAACCGAAATAGACCGTCCCGTCGGCCCCGATGGCGGGCGAGGAGACGATAATGTTGCCCGTGGTGAAAACCCATTTGGGCGAGCCGTCCGGTTTCAACGCGTAAAGTTTTCCGTCCCACGAACCGAAATAAATTGTTCCATCTGCGCCGACGGCGGGCGAGGAATCAACCCACGCCCCGGTCACGAAAATCCACTTGAATCTGCCTGTGGGCGTGACGGCATACAACTTCCGGTCGCGTGCCCCGAAATAAATCGTGCCGTCTTCGGCGATGGCGGGGGAGGATTTAATTTCTTCTCCCTCCTTGAACGTCCATTTGATCTCGCCCTGCGGCGTGATGGCCACCAGCTTGCCGTCAAAGGTCGCCTGATAAATTGTGCCGTCGGTGGCAATGGCGGGCGATGATTCGCTATCACTGGGTGCCAGCGTCAAATTCCACAGGTTCGTGGCCGCCGGCTGCGCGTGGCCGGCCAAGGGCACCGCCAGGTTGAACAGGCAGACAACGAGGGCAATGTGCCGCGACAGTTTCATTTGACCGCCAGTTAAACGTCAAAACGGCCGGACGGCAAATTCAAACGGCGGCCCAGCGTCCTCGCGAGCCGGAGTGGCCGACCGCAAGGTCACATCACCATTTGGGAAGAAGGCTGACCCGGTTAATTACGCAATCGTCCGCCTTGTTTTCCTTTTTGGAATGGTGGTTGTATCCGCCCTCATCGTAGCCTTCTCGCGGGAGCAGGTTTGGGTGCGGGAGGTCGTAAAACCCGAATAAAATTCCCGCCCTCGTTTTTAGTGCGACGCGGAAACGGTGACGTGGTCGAACAGCGTGGAGTTCAGCACGGAGTTGTTGTGTGCACTGAGCGCAAGGCCGGCGGTGATGTTTTTGTTCAGCACGTTTGTCACGCTGCTGGCGGTGACCCAGTTGGTGCCGTCGGCCGAAACGTAGCCGTTGAAGACGTTTCCGCTGCGCGCGAGCTTGAACCAGTGCGGCAGCTTCGCCTCCGGGCCGTCGGCGCTGGTGCTGAAACCGTCCGCCGCCGCGCGTGATTGCAGGACCGAGCCGCCCTGGCCGGTGAAGCCCATGAAAACATATTTCGATCCGGCAGAATCGTTTTCGCGCAGCATCACGCCGGCCTTCGCCCAAGGGTCGGTGTATTGCACGGAAACGACCCGCGCGATGATGCTGCCGTCGCCAGTGAGCGGGTGGCTGGCGAAATGAAACGCGTCGGCGGTCTCCCAGATGTCGCTGCCGGAGGCGAGCAGGTTGAAATTTCCGTTGAGAAAATCCGCCTCGCCGGAAACGCCGACGTTGCCGATGTCCGCGCTGTTCCAGCCTCTCGGCAGCGATGGCGGTTTGACATGCAGCGAGGAAATCCAGTGGCCGATGACGGCGACGGCCTTGTCGTCCACAACATTTTTCCCGAGCGGCGGCATCTGGTTGTCGCCGACGATGCTGACGCGGCGGAACAAGATGGATTTGTTGGTGTCACCGGGGACCATCACTTTCGCGCCAAAAATTCCGAGTTGGTTGGCGACGGGACCGTTGATGAGATTTTGCTTTTTGAGCGGCGTGTCGAAGCGCGCGTCAAAAAACGCACCGGCCCCGCCGGGGCGATGGCACATGGAGCAGTTGGCGTCGAGATAGGAGCGGACACGGATCTGGGGCGCGGCGGCGGTGTTCGTGATGTTGACGAGGCGCGAGTAGCGGAAAATTTTCCGGTCGTCGAACGCGGCGTCAAAAATTCCGAGATGGCCGAGCGTGTGCAGCTGGTTGTCGGTGACGCCGGCGGGATATTTAAAACTGCCGTTGAGCTGGCGAGTCTTGAGACCGAGCACGCCGCCGGACGCGGGTGTGTGGCAAGTAAGGCAATCCTGGCGGCCGGGATAAAACCAGTTTTGCGTGCGCGTGCCGGTCGCGGTCTTGATTTCAACCGGCTCAATAATGCCGGTCGTGACCAGATCCGCGTCGCGGTTGTCTGCGCGCCATTTATAGCTCGCGCCATAGACGTAGCCGTTCGTGTCGCGAACGAGCAGGCGGGTTTCGAGCCGGCGGCGGATTTTCGGGTTGGTGTCATCCACGGGCAGATCGAAATGTTTCACGAAGACGGAACCGGCGGGAAACGTCCATTCGCCGTTCGCGGAAAAGCCGATGACGGAATTCGCCGGCAGCGTGAACCAGCGGGTTTTTACCGCGCCATCGGACCAGAGCGGTGAATTGACGGTGTAAGGGATGAGAAAATCCGCCGGCGACAAGTTTGCGGTGCCGGTGAACACGCCGGTCTCCGAAAGCAGTTTGGGCAAATTTTTGGCCGGCGGCGGCGGGCCGCCGCGTTGCAGCTTGAAGATGCGCCCGCCGATGCTGCTCATCTGGCAGAAGTAAATTTCACCGTCCGCATCGGTGCCGAACGACGACAGGCCGGTGTAGTCGGTGCCGGAATTTGGCCCGGTGCCTTTTGGCATGGTGCAGAGGAGCGTTTTTTTCAGGGGGGTCGCAGTTTCGTCCAGCGCCCAAACCGTGCGAAAGACGTTGTCGCCGAAAATGTATTTGCCGCCGAGATCGCGCGCGAATTCCCTGCCGCGATAAACATAGCCGCCGATGACCGCGCGACCGTCCGTGTGCGGATAGTCCAGCAACGGTCCACGGCTGATGCCGATGAACGGGGCCTTCATCTGGCCGAGGTTGCCCTCGCAATAGTTCCACTGAAAATTCAGGCCGGATTCACCGGGCTGGATCACGTCAATCTCCTCACGCGAGCTTTCGCCGACGTCGCCGATAAAAATTTTTCCGCTCGGCGCGTCGCAGGTCATGCGGTGTGGACTGCGCAGGCCGAGGCAGAAGAATTCTTCGAGCACGTTCGACTGACCGACGAACGGATTGTCATTCGGAATAAAATAATTCGCCGTAAAGCCGCCCGTCGGCTGGCGTGGCGGCGCGTGGCTCACGTTGCCGCCGCGGCAATCCACATCAATGCGGAAGACGCCGGAGTAGAGGCTTTTGTTGATGATCTGGTCGTTGTCGCCGACGGAATTGTCGCCGTCTGTCCAGTAGAAAAAACCATTCACGGGGTGAAAGAACAAGCCGCCGCCATGATGCCAGACTGTCTGATTCGTGAGGTCCACAAAAATTTTAACCGAGCCGGGAATCGCCACGCCGTCGGCGTCAAGCGTGTAGCGTTCAAGGCGGTCGTGGTAGGTGTCGGGCAGGTTGGGAACCGGGCGCGTCGTCGGTGAGCCGGCGACGGTACCGGGCTTGACCCAGGTGTAATAGACGAACATGAAATGATTCGTGGCAAAGTCCGGATGAAAAGCGATGCCGAGCAGCCCGGAATCATCCCAGCCCTGACACTGGTTGCTGATGTCGAGGACGAGTTTCTTGTTCGTCGCGCCGGGAGAATTTTGGAAGGCCCAGACGCGGCCTTCACGTTCCCAGACGCAAAGTTCATCCGTGCCGGGAACCGACGTGAGGCCGACGCTGTTGGTGAACAGCAAATTGGTGAACGCATTGACCGCCGACCAGTTGCCGGAAATGCCAGGCGCAACTTCGGGCAGCACGCCGTCGAGAAAAGCACCAATGGCCGGGCGGTTGGTGAGACCGTAGGATTTTTCGAGGAGGATGGGCTTGGCCCCGGCCGATAAAACCAGGCTGCCCAGCAAAGCGAGAAACAGCAGCCATTGGCGGTTTTTGAAAATCATCTTAATCACAACCGGGACAGCGCATAAGATTCTCCGCCGCGCGTGCGCCGTCAATATATTATGGAACGATCATGCCAGTCCGAGCGTTTTCGTTGCGGTCGCAAAGTATGCGGGCGGAACACAGGTAATTCGCGTTCTGACATCCAATATGCTGTTGATTGCCAGCCGCATAAATTATTCATTGCCTTGAAATCCAGGGGTTTTAACGGTCATTGTTTCGTGCCACTGCCTTGCTGTTTCTGCACCTGGCCGGCCAAGTCATTATATTTGGCGACGATGTCATTCCGGTCTTTCACTTCGTTGTTGAACTTTTTCACAAGGTCATCGCGCTGCGAAACCAGACTGGTGATGGTTTCGTTCTGCTGCTTGATGTCGGTGTAGGCTTCCTTCAGTTTCGCCGTGAGCGTATCCACAGCGGCTTGGTATTGAATGGTCTCGTTCGTCAGATTGACACCCGCAAATTGCAACCGGCTGATTTCTGCCTTTTGCGAAACGACCAGTTGTTCGTTTGTCGCGGCGGCGGCCTTGATTTCGGTAAGGCGGGCGTCCAACTGCTCAGCCTGATGGTTCAGTGTCGCGATGGAATTCGTCGCGTCCTGGATGGCTACGTTTTTTTCATAAACCATCCCGTTCAAGGTGGTGATCTCGCTGCGCTGGACGGTCTGTTCATGCCATTGGAACGCGCACAAACCGCAGAGCGCGAGCGCAAGGACGATGAGAAGATTTTGCTGGAAGTTTTTCATGGTTGGTCAGGGGCGGCTTTGACGGCGATGGCGACGTGCGAAAAGCCGGCGCATTTCACTAAATCAAGGACATACACGATCGAGCCGTGGGTGGCGTCCGGCGCGCCAGTGATATAAACGGGCAGGTTTGTGTTCAGGCTGTAACGGTTCGTCAGCAGTGTGTTCAGGTCGGTGTATGAGACCAGTTTTTTGTCCACGGAAACCTGGCCGTCGCGGTTCACGAGCAGGTTGACGATGTCCGGCTTGGTGCTGGAGGTCGCCAGCGTGGCCGTCGGCAGGTTCGCCTTCACCGTGCGGACGATCTGCATCTGCAGGCTGATCATCATGAACGACGCCAGCAGGAAAAACATGATGTCAATCAGCGGGATGATCTCCAGCCGTGACTTTCTTTCGGGAACGGGTGTGCGGATTTTCATGGCGCGGTTGGATTTGCGTTGCCGGTCATGAACGCGACTTTCTGGATGCCGGCGCTGCGGACGGTTTGATAGACACTCACCATGGCGCCGTGCAGCGTGCCGCGGTCGCCGCTGATGTAAACCGGCAGGTTCGTGTCGGCGCGGAAACGGTTGCTCAAAACAAGGCTTAATTCCGCCAGCGAAACCGTCTTCTGCTCCAGCCAGACCGTGCCGGATTTGTCCACGGCGATGTTGATCATGTCCGGCTTGTAATCCTGCTGCGCCTGCGCGGCCGCGGGCAGGTTAACCTTGATGTTTGCAGTGCGGCTCATTTGCAGACTAATCATCATGAAGGACGCCAGCAAAAAAAACATGATGTCAATCAGCGGAATGATGACAATCCGCGTGCGGCGTCTGGGGATGGGCGAGGAAATTTTCATCCGTAAATCAATGGCTCGTGGCCTGGCTGGGCGATGCCGGTTTGGGCAAATGAACCGTGTCACCCGCTTTTCCGCCGCCGACCATCACCTCGACATTCGTTGCCGCCGTTTCCAGGTCAAATTGCAGCTGCGTCACCCTGGCGGAAAAATAATTGAAGGGAACCAGCGCGAAGATGGCGATGCCGAGTCCGCAGGCCGTGGCAATCAACGCCTCGCCGATGCCGCCGGTCACGGCGGTGACGGAAAGTTCCGCGCTGCCGATGTTGAGGAACGCGCGCATCAACCCCGTGACCGTGCCGAGCAGGCCGAGTAACGGCGCGAGCGTGACGAGCGTGTCCATGATCATCAGAAAACGTCCGGCGCGTTTGAGTTCGATGCCGGCGGCTAGTTGTAACGCGCCGAGCAGCGAACTGTGTTTATGGCCCACATGGCCCAACCCTTGATGAATCATGCGGATGACCGGATCATCCGAGTTCTCGGAAATTTTCTGCGCGGCGGCGACGTCGGAGTTTTCCAGCGCGGCCAGCAGTTGCTCCAGCTTCTGCGGGTCGCGTTTGCGGCTTTCGCGCAGCCACCAGAAGGTGCGTTCACCGACGACGGCGACGGCAACGATGGCGCTGACGAGAATCGGCCACATGACCGGACCGCCCTGGATGAAGAATTGGAAAACAATGTTTGCAAGCATGGGATTCATGGTTCGTGTTTTGTAAAATCAGTTTAGCTGCAATTTGTAGGTGATGCGGGTTTGAAACAGTTGATTGCCGGCACCGGCCGGCAGATGCCAGCGGTGTTTGATGAACTCAGCGGTCGAGCGGTCGAGCAGTTGAAAGCCGGACGCTTCCTTCACGTCCACGGAAATCACATTGCCGGCCGCGTCGCCGCCGAGCACGAGCAGCATCGTGCCTTGCATGCCTTCTTCCAGCGCGATTTTTGGATAAGGCGGCTGCGGCCGTTCGCCGCCCGCGCCGGTGCTGCTGACGGAGTTGACATCCGCCGCCGTTCGCAGTGGTTCCAGCGGCGGCGCTGCGGCCAGGCTGGCTGGAACCACGAGCGAACCAATGGTTGGCACGCTGAAGCTGACGTCCGGCGATTGCGGAATGACGACGGCGACGCGCGGCGCATCCTCCGTGTTCTCGTCGGCATCCTTTTTTTCAGTGGTTTCCTGTGATGGCAAGGTTATGGGCTCGAGCACCACCGGAACAATTTCTTCAAGTGGCGGCGCGGGTTTGATGGCGATCAAACCGCGCCGCGCGCCCGCAATGCCGATGAGTAGAAAGAGAATGCAGACCGAATTCACCCACGCAAGCTTCGGGTTCGCGTCGCGGTTGGCCGACGGCAGGCAAAGGCGCGCGAGTTTGTTCTTTAACTCGTAGACGGGAGCTGTTTGATTTGCCTCCATGTCACGCATCAGTGAAACATTCAAAACGCATAAGTCAACGACCCAAAGAAGCCGATTCGTGCGCCATATTGCGGCGCGTTGACGCCGACGCCGGAGCCATTGCGCAGTTCATATGAGTTGTCCGTGAGGTTCACGATGTCGAGCCGGGCCTTTAACATTTGTTTGTTCTCCAGTTTGAAACTCTGTTCCGCGCCGCAGTTGATGGAGTAATAGGCCGGAACCGTTCCGCCGTTGGGAATGTTTGAGCCGTCCGCCGCCGTCGAATCCTTGCGCAGGCCGCTGCCGTAAAGCGCGTCCAGATAAACGCGCGTGCTGGTCCAGTCAGATTCCTTGAACAGATACGACGTGCCGAATGAGCCGGTCACCGTCTGGGCGTGGTCGAGATTGATCCAGTGGCTTTTGACGTAGGCGGCATCGGTCGGATCGAACAGGAACTGCGAGGAATTCCAGTCTTCGCCCTTCGCCACACCGTAGGCGACGTTGGCGTAGGTGGAAAAACCGCCGTCCGCGTAGGAGCCGGTGAATTCCACGCCATAGACTTCGCCGCGCGCATAGTTGAAAGCGGACAAGATGAGCGTCTGCCCGAACAACCCGTCGTCAAGCTGGTTCCGGGCGTATTTGTAATAGCCGTCCACGCCCACCTGCAGATGCTGCGTGATTTTTTGCGTGATGCCGGCGTCGTAGTAATTGGCCCGCTCGGCCTTGACCGGATCGTCCTGCGTGGTGGCGGATGCGTTCGATGTGCCGTTGTATAATGCCACGGTGCTGCCCGGCACATCTTCGGCCGGTGGCGGCGTGAAATAACGCGCGTAGCCCGCGTGCAACGTCGTCCAGTCGGTCGGTTGATAGATCAGATTGGCGCGCGGACTGGCCTGATTTTCATGGTCAAATGACGAGGAAAACATATCAAAGCGCGCACCGTAATTAGCCGTAAGCTTTTCGGTGATTTTCCATTCGTCCTGCAAATACGCGCCGGCAAACAATCCGTAAATCGAACTGTTGGCCATAATGGGATAGGCTGTCCCGACCGGATTCATAGTGACAGGATCAATGTTAAATACAGTCGTGGTGGTGTTCTGCGCCACGGATTCGTCCAGCACCATCAGGCCGCCGCGCAGCGTGTGCTTGTCGTTGATTTCCGAACTGGCGTCCGCTTGCAGTCCGCCGGAATAAAGATTTTTATCCAAATCGCTGGCCACGCCGTTGAAGTAAAGGTCGCCGACCGGATCGGGTGTGAAATGCACGTGGCTGTTCCGGCCCAGCGCCGAAACCTGATAATTCAAGTTGCCCGCCGTTTTTTGATAGGTGATGACGCCATAATAATTCTGCTCGCTTTGGTTTTCATTCAGCCCCGAGGAATTGAACACCGCCGGGCCTTGCGTCGAGTTCCACGGATTGCCACCGGGCGCGGTGCCCGCCGGCAGACCCGGCGTGTTGGGCACTTCAAAATTGGCGTCGGACGCGCTCAACATCACGTTCACGCGGCTGGTGTCGTCCAGGATATAGGAAAAATATGAAAACGATTTGTATTGCTTCGTGTTGTCGTGGCTGGCCGTGTGGCTGGACGTGGGATTTTCGATGCCGAGGTTGTTGTTGTCGTAGCTGCCATCAATGAAGTAATTCAATTTCCCTTCCGAGCCGCCGACCTCAAAGCTGGGATTGATCGTGTTGTAACTGCCGCCATACATTTCCACGTCGCCGCCGTTTTCAAACGCGCCGCTCTTGGTCTGGATGTCCACGACGCCCGCTGTGCGAAAACCGTATTGCGCGGGCAGCGAGCCGGTGACGAGCTGCATGCTTTCGATGAAGTGAGGGCTCAACTCCAGGCCGAACCCGGAAATGCCTTCCGGCAACAACACGTCGTTGATGCGGTATTGCAAATTCGCGTGCTCGCCGCGAACGTGCAAATCGCCGTTCGCCGCCGAATCCTGCGCCACGCCCGGTGCGCGCAGGATGATCTGGTTCATCGGCGCATTGCCGCCTTGCGACAAGCTGGCGATTTGATCCTTGTTGATCGTGTAGGCCGTCGCGCCCAGATCCGGCGAGATTTGGCTGCGCGCCTGATCCAACTGACCGACCACCGTCACATTGCCGAGGTCGGTGACGTTCGTCGAACTGCTGGAGGTGACATTTGCCGCCGGAACACTGTTCGTCTGTGACCAGGCTGTCCCGCCGCAGGACAGTGCCACCGACGAAATCACCGCCATATAAAAACCACGATTTTTCTCTCTGCTGCTGATCTTCTCTGCAAATTTTTTCATAAATTTCCTTGGGTTGAATTTTTCAAACACACTTCCGCAAAGCTCTTGGGTATTTGCGCTTTGCCCAAAGCCACACGGTTTCGCGCAAAGATTTATTATTGGAAAAATTCAGACGAAGCGGATGGCAACGTCTGAAACGGATGAATTAGGAAATGGCAGCGAAGACGGGCGGGGCGCGACCATTCGGAAGGAAGGCAATGGCCGTGCTTAAAACGGAAAATTTAATGCGGGGTGAAGTTTCAATCCAAACCGCCGGCGTGGCAATCGCAACGCAGGCTGCCACGGTTTCAACTTTTCCGTGGGCGATGGCGACAATCGCGCAGTCGTCATCGTTGTCAGGAATCGTTCCGCCATGCAGCCACGCGTGCAGCGGCGTCCAAGTCTCCGCCGCCGCCATGAACATCCAGACCGCCAGCGACAAAATACCTGCCGCCAGGTAGAGACGCTGGCGGGTGCGGCGGTTGAGCGGATGTTTTCTATATTGCAAAACGATTGCAATACTAGCAAGCAACGTGCCGTCCACAAGCAGTTTTAACGGTGCGGAAGAATCGAAGCGGCAGCTGGTTGTGCCGCCGGGGCATCACAAGAGATTTGCCCGCCGCAGGGAACATGGCACATTGTCGCCGTGCCCAAATCGGCCAGAAGACAAATTATTAATGGCGTGGTGAGCGAATCCGCCGCTACATCCGCGTTCACTGAACGCCCCGCGTGGCGCGCGGTCGGCGACGGCTGGCGGCATCTGCACGGCAGCGTGCGCGACGCGGGCGTCAGCTTTGAATGGCACGATTTCCGGACGCACGGGGAATTCGACTGGGGCAGAAGCTTTCATCCCGGCAGCATTGAGGTGTGTCTGAACCTCGAAGGTGCGGGCCGTGTCCGTTTCAACAAGCAGGAGGCCGTGTTCGCGCCGCTGACTGCCGGCTTTTACCGCCGCGGCGGAGAGGAACTGTCCGCCACGCGCTCGGCGAACCAGCGGCACCAGTTTCTCACCGTCGAGATGTCCTTTGAATTTTTGCGGCGGCATCTGGGCGAATTCGTTGCGTCACTGCATCCGCTCGTGCGCGAGATCGTGGCCGGACAATCGGAAAAATCCGCCATTGCGCCGCCCACGCGCCTGACTAGTCGGCAGCAGCAATTGCTCGCGAGTTTGCGCGACGCCCCGGTGCTCGCGCTGGCACAGTCCGTGTGGTATCAAGCCAAGGCGCTCGAAGTGGCGGCGGAATTTTTCTTCGTCGCGCCGGGCGATCAGGAGCTGTTCTGCCAGCGGCAGCAGCGGATTGCGGCCGAGCGCGTGGAAAAAGTGGTCGCGGTTCTGCGTGAAAAATTGGCGGCGCCGCCGGCGCTGGAGGAGCTCGGGCGTGCGGTGGGTTGCAGCCCGTTTCATTTGAGCCGGACTTTTTCCACAGCCACCGGCATGACCATCCCGCAATATACGCGTCAATTGCGGATGGAGCGCGCGGCGGAACTGCTGCGGTCGGGCAAGTTCAACGTCACCGAGGCGGCGCTGGAGGTGGGCTATGCCAGCTTGAGCCATTTCAGCCAGGCATTTCACGACACGTTTGGCTGCTGTCCCGGACTGTATCCGCTGCGCACGCCAACACAGAAAACCGCGCTCAAATAAATAATCGTCGGGACGATTTTCACGTTTCGATTTCTGTTTTCCCTCTCCGCCCGGACGCAGACAGGGCGCGGCGGAATGCCGGTTGTTGACCTTGCCGGGCGGTTTTGGTTTGGCGACGCTGCCAAACCAATCCTGGCGCGCGAGTTTTCAAGGGGATGGCGAGCGATATTTATGCTTTAACTTTGACTTAACCCGTGCGGCAGGCGAGTTTGTCACCAGCGGTCGTCAGGCAAACTTCCGTATAATGGAAGTAATTTTTTTTGGCCGTGGTTCTGAATCATTGCTGGCTGACTTTGATTCCGTCGGCATTGTTTATGAGCGGTGGGTTCCCCGGCCATGGCAGATCATGGATGCCGGGTTTTGGGCCAGGATTGACGAAGACGCCTCCTGGCCGGCCGTGTCGGAGGTGCTGGTCGCCTGGCTGCGCGCCAGCGGTTCCCGGAAGATTTCGATCACGCAAGCCGACCACAAGATCCTCGAGATTGCCGGGATGAGCGCGGAGGCGGTTGAAAAGATTTTGCCATCGTGCAGAAACATAATGGCGGTTGACCGGCGGCAGCCGGGACGGGAAAGCGAGACACCATGAAGAAACCAGACATTCTCTCAACGTTCCATGACGAAGAGCACAACATGACTTATCGTGTCCTGGCTTATCGTATTTTGAGCGAGCTGGAAATGATTCAGACGGTCAAGCTGTATCTCGCGCAGCCCAAAATGCTCCGCCGCAAAACGCGCGAGCGGAACCGGACCGTGACGACCTGTTCTTTGATCGGGAGTGAACTGGTCTTCGCGTCGGGGCTGTGAACCAAGTTTTCAAAACGACTCTTTGGCGAGCGTGCGGGTCGAGGCGGTATAGACCGGCATGGACGGCAACGCCCGGTTGCCTTGTCGGGTCAATAGCGCATCCAATTTGTCCAACGACTGGTCGGCCGCCCGCTGATAATTGGCAATCGTCGGTTCCAGATCGTTGTCCGCGCTCGCCGGCGGTAAAACTTGAGCGACGACGCTTGGGAGTGATGCCACCGGCACCGGCTGCGGCCAGGTGGCAATGATGACGCCGGACAGCCCCAACACCGCAATAACCGGCAAAGCCATTGGCCGGTTCAACCGGGCGAAATACGCCAGCACAATTTCGCCGAATGAGTCCGGTTTTGCCGCCCGTAATTTCCCGGCCACTTTTCGGTGGAAGCTTTCGGACGCCACGACATCAGGAGTTGTTTCCGCGACCGCCAGCCTTTCCGTCACGCGCGAAATTTCCGCCAGATGGCGGCGGCAGCCGGCGCAGGTTTCCAGATGCGCCCGAAGCTGCCGCGTCTGTCGCGAGTCCAGTGCGTTCAAGGTCAGCCAGACGATGAGTTTCCGGTTTTGGACACAAGGTTTCATGACATTTCGCCTTTCGATTTAAAATCGGACCACTGCGAGCTAAACTCATTCATTTTCCGCAGTTTTTCCAAGGCATGAAAAAGGCGGGATTTCACCGTGCCCACCGCACAGCCCAGGGCGGCGGCGATGCCCTCCAATGAATCATCCACATAAAAACGCAGATGGATGACCTGCTGATGTTTCGGCGGCAAAGCCCGAATACACTTTTGCACCAGCACCGCCTGCTCGCGCAGTTCGACAGCCCGGTCCGGCAGGGCGGCGTGGTCGGCCGGATCGCCGCCGGGTTTTTCCAATTCATCCTGATTCCGACCGCCGAACGTGGCCGCCGGGCGCATACGATTTTCCCGGAGCGTATTGCGGTGGCGATTCAGCAGAATCGCGCACAGCCAGGTGAAAAACTGGCAGCGCCCGTTGTAGCGATGCAGACATTTCCACGCTTCCACCAGCGTGTCCTGCGCCAGATCTTCGGCCAGCGTGAGGTTGCCGCAAAGCACGACGGCCTGTCGCAACAGCCGGGTTCCGTGGACGCGGCAAAGTTCGCCAAACGCCTCGGCGTCGCCGGCGCGGGCCTCGTCGAGCAGACTCCGCGTGTCTGGCATATCAGTTTCCACGAAGGCTGGATTCAGGCTGAACACATTTCAATGGTAATTGAAAAACGCGGACAGTTCCACCGTGGAACGGTGCGGCGCGCAGGTTCATGCCTCGATGAATCATGGGGAGACCGCTTTGCCGGCGTTCCTACCGATAACATAAAAGGGTGGCCCGTCCTTCTCGACAAAGATCATCGCTTCCGGGTAGCCGCGACCGCTGTAAGTTGATTTCAATTCGAACCCGCGATCTTCGCCGTTGAAGACGAAGCGTTGAAATTCAAAGGGGCCGTTTCCACAGGGATCCATGACGCTCTGCACTCCGGCTTCACCCTGCAGCCTGTATTCCACCGCCGCCCGCAACATGGCCAGTTCCGTCAGAATCGCGAATTCTTTCGACCGGGCCGGCCGGAGCGCGGGAAACAATGCATTGAACAGCGGGTTGGTGGATTTCTTGAGTTCCGCATAAAATTGTCTTTCCTCCATATCAAATTCGGAAAGGGGCAGGGCCGCGATGGCTGCTTGTCGCAATTCCATCGGTTTCAGTTCGCGAATCAGTTTGAGAAATCCTTCGCTCGTTCCGCCCGCCGCCTTGACAATTTTTGGCCAGGTGTTGGTGTCCTTCTGCCCGGCATCGCCATTTTCTTCAAAAAGACTGCGGAAGCTGTCCAGCACCTTGGCGTCATTATCGGGATACTGACTGCGCAATTCTAAAACCGTTGCCTGCGCCCAATCAGGGAAAATGTGCGCTTCAATGGTGGCAAAGGCGTTGGCCACCGTGCCCCGCGCCGGAGCGGCATCGAATCCGTCCACAAGTTGTTTCAAAGTTTCATTGGAGAACCGGCCGAAATTTTCCGCGACCGTGGAGACGACGATGTTTTCCGCCGCAATCTCCACCAGCACCGCGATCAGGCTGTTGTCCCGCGAACAATTCCGACCCATCGTGAACGCTGCGAGCAAATCATCGCGGGCGTCGGCCGGCCGGCTGTTCTGCAAATCCCACATCGCCCGCAGCCGCGCCATCTGGGCGGTCGCCTTGATGCGGCTCAATTGGGGGAGCAAGGTGTATGGGCCGGCGCTCCAATCAATGCCCCAATCGCAAGGTGCCGTGGCGTGTGCCGCCTGATGCACCAGTTTGAATGCGTTATCGGACTGGCCAACGAGCCCGCCAAATCGCGCCGGGAGCTTCCGCCCCTGCCATTGATTTGTAAACAGAAAGTCATTGTCAGCCTGGGGCAGCTCGCCGCGCAAAATAAAGGCCTGGTAATAGAGCAGCGCGGGATTGACGTTCGTGCGGAACGGCTCGCCGCGTGCGCCCAGCACGGTTAAGAACAACAAGGCCAGGCAGGAGAATTTTGTGGTTTTCATGATGTTGTTTAGAAGTTGCATTTGCCGGTTAATAACGGGAGCACGCCAAAAGGTTCAATTATTTTGAAATCATTTTTGGGTTTTGGGTCGTTTGCCCGGGCGCTTGGCAACACCTTCAGCGCGGTTTTGACCAAATATGTTGCGCGTAAACCGGATTATGCGAATGTCACAAATCGAACCGCCATCGCCCGACGACCGGAACGCGGCCGGTTTATTATTTCAACCGCGTTAGACGGCGGTGCTACCAGCCGGACGCGCCGTCATTGGGCCGGCAGATTCCACACGCAACGGTCGCTCACATTCGTGCCGTGGATTTGCGCGCGGGCTTCCACGATGTTTTCGCCGGGCTTTAGTTGAAGATTCTGCCAGCGGAACACCGCGTTGCCGTCGTTTGTGCGCGAGCCTTGTGAGGCGGCGTTGAGGAACAATTCCACTTCGCCGGCGTTGGCGTAAATTTTCACGTCCGTCACCGCGTTGGTGCGTTCGGTGTAACGCGGGTCGGTGATGTGCAGCACGGGTTCGTCGCTCCAGTTCGCCTTGTAAAAATAAAACGCATCCTTCCGCGTCTGGCGGTCGTAGGTGACCAGGCCCTTGTCGTTACGGCCCGGCGTGCCGCCTTCGTGGCGCGTGCTGACGGCAAAGTCGAACATGCACCAGACGAACGTGCCCCAGATGAACGGGCGCGACTTCATCTGTTTCCAGGCTTCCTCGTGGACGAGCGCCTGCCATTCCTCGGGATGCCACTGGCCGTCGGTCTTGGGCTGCGCCGGATTCTGCTCGTGCTGTGTCACGTTCGCGCCCGCGCCGTATTCGCTCACGCAAAATCCGCCGTGGCGGCTGTCGTTGCGGCGCTGGTCGAGCAGGGCGCCGAAGGAATCTTTTGAACCCCAGCCGGAATACCAGCCGGGATAGACATTCCAGCCGAGCAGGTCGGGAATTTTGTTCATCTGCGGCAGGCCTTCATTGCTTGTCGCGGCGATGGTGGGGCGCGTCGGGTCCTCGCCGTTGGCGACGATCTTCAAATCCATCAACTCGCGGTGCGGATCGGGATTTTTCGGCCACAGTTCGTTGAACAGGCTCCAGACGAAAATCGAGGGGTGGTTGATGTTCTGCCGGATGAGGTCCAGCAGCTGGTTGCGCGAGGTCTCGGCAAAGGCCGGCGACGGGTTGATTTCGTTGACCTGCGGAATTTCCGCCCACACGAGAATGCCCGCCTGGTCGCACAGGCTGTAGAAATAATCGCTGTGCTGGTAGTGGCAGCAGCGGACGACCGTCGCGCCGATTTCTGAAATCAATTTCACGTCCTCCCGCAGGTCCGCCTCCGAAACCGCCCAGCCTTCGATGGGCCGGTCCTGATGCTTGTTGACGCCGTGCAGATGATAGGGCTGGCCGTTCAGGAAAAATCCCAGGTCGGGATCCACCCGGTAAAACCGCAGGCCCAGCGGCTGTTCCACGGCATCGCGCACCCCGTCCGCCGTCCGCAATTCCACGACGGCGCGGTAGAGATACGGGTCCTTGCGCCCGTTCCACAAATGGGGGTTGGCCACGGTGACCTGCAGCGTGAACGGCTCGGTCAGGCCGGGCATGAGCATTATTTTTTGTTCCGTGCCGGCCACGGTTTTGCCTTCCGCATCCAGCACGCTCGCGACCAGCGTGCGCGGCTGCTTTGATTTTGTGCCGTTGGAAATCTCCACGTTCACGTCGAGGACGGCCTGCGTGGCCGACACGCTGGTTTGCAGCCACGCGACGCCGGACGAACCGTGGTCGGTGGGGGTGAAACACGCCTCATCGGTTTCGATCAGATGCACCGGCCGGTATAATCCGCCATAAACGGAAAAATCGCCGCTCAACGGCGCGATGTCCGGCTGCGGCGCATTGCTCACCCGCACGGCCAGCAGGTTGGTGCCCGTGTCCGACAATTCCTTTGTGATCTCAAAACAAAATGCGCCAAAACCGCCCCGATGCTCGCCGAGGAATTGGCCGTTCAAGTAAACGTCCGCCACCGTGCTGGCCGCTTCGAAGCGCACGAAATAGCGCCGGCCCGGCTGCGGCCGCCCGGGGTTCAAATCCCGCCGATACCAGCCCGGCCCGCGCAGATATTTTTCACCAAGCTGCGCCTGTTCCCAGCCCCAGTTGTGCGGGACGGAAATGTTCGTCCAGTTGGCGTCGGAAAAATTAACCTGCTCCGCCCCGGCCGGGTCGGCCTGGTCAAAGCGCCAGCCGGAATCGAGCCGGATGTTTTCGCGGACGGCGGCGGCCGCCAGATTGGCCAGGACCAGCCCGAGGGTCAGGAGCGTGGCGGAGGTGCGGTTCAGGTTCATTATTTTCAGGGTCGGCGTTTCAGCGGTAAAAAATGGCCAGGACAACCGCCCGGTTTGATCGTCTGCGCGCTACGGATCATTCGCGCGCCTGGGCCGCCCATTGGACGACACGGCGGTTTTTTTCAAGAATAGGGATTGGACCGGAAGTTGGCCAATTCAATTTTCTGCCGGATGGATGGCATTGCCACGTCGCCGAACAAAACATCAGCCCGGAAACGATGTTTCCATTCCATCCATTTTGCCTGGGGCCGGGTTCGGAGCCGTGTGCCGGTTTATTGCGCCCCAGGCCCGACGCTGCATCTTCTTTGAAACAGCGGAGGCAAGTCCGTTTTGAACGGTCCAAAGCAGCCGGCGGAGGGAGGGGTTTTGTCCATTTCCACAAGGATTTGATTGTCCGGTCCGACGCAAGGGTCGGCTTTCTCCAGCTCAAAAGCAGCTCTCCAGGGTTCCAGCCTCAAAACAGATAATCAGCGTTGATTCAAAAGTGGAAGCTTGCGCTCAAACCAGGTATCACTTGTGTTGGAATATTATCCTGCGGTCTGAGGTAGAGCGGCGTCAGGTCCAGCGCGGCTGAAAAGTTTCCGCTGGTAAATATTGAATAGTTGACCGCTTTGTTTTCGAAGGTCAACCGTGATGGATGAATATTTCCATCTACAGTGTCGTTTGTTGCCCAATTATAGGTTGCAGATTTGTGGTCAAGTTCTGATCGGAGTGGATAGCTTACGTTAGTAATACCGACGTTGGAGGAATCCCGCCATAAATCGACAGTGTCTCCAAAATATTTGTTGGTTTTAACAAGTTCCGCGCTGGTATAGGGCACCGAATAACTCAATTCAGGTGCGATGACATGGCGCGCCGGGATTCCAGTTGGTTCTGGATCTGCGATAATGATTAATAGTGGCAACACGAAATAATTCCAACCGGAGCAGGGTTGCAAACATAATGAGGCGTTTACCGGTCAGCTTTTGGTGGTGCGGAAGCCGCCCATGAGAAAGACGATCAGGCAGATGAGCAGGATCAGGCCCAGGCCGCCGCCGCCGATGACGGGACCACCCAGATAAAAACCGCCGCCCCCGAACAACAGGAGCAGAAGCACCACGAGTAACAACATATTCATGACGGCAGAGTAATGCCGGCACCGTCCGGTTGCCATGGGGTCTTTCCCCCATCACCTTGGCACCCGCACTTTTTGAAAGTCACTTTCGAGGCACGGCATCCCGTTTCAAGCGCAACCACTTGCTCAGCGTGGACAACAATACGACCGCACGCTCATCGAATACAAAGATGAATGTTACGTTGAAACGGTTGCTGAAGCAGCGAGATTAGGTTTTCATCGCGCCGTAAAACTTTTCTTTCGCGTCTTTCGCGGCGCCGGAAATCACAGCACCTGCCCGCCGGAGGCTTCGATGCGCTGGCCGTTGACCCAGTAGCAATCGTCGGACAGCAGCGCGTTGACCACCCCCGCGATGTCGTCAGCCTGACCGACGCGGCCCAGCGCGATGTTCGCTTCCATCATCTTTTTAAATTCCGGATGGTTCCGGATGAAGCCGCCGCGAAAATCCGTTTCCGTCGCGCCCGGCGCCACGACGTTGACGCGGATTTTGCGCGGACCAAGTTCCTTGGCCATGTAGCGGGTGAGACCTTCCACGGCCGTTTTCAGCGAGGCGTAAATCGAATAGCCCGGCAGCACGAAGCGGCTGGTGCCGGTGGAGATATTGACGATATGCCCGCCGTCGTTGATGAGCGGCAGCAGCGTCTGCGAGAGGAAGAAGACGGACTTGAAATGGATGTTGGTCATCTCGTCGAACTGCGCCTCGGTGGTTTCGGCGAACGGCTGCGAGAGGCCGATGCCGGCGTTGTTGACAAGGAAATCAAATTTGGTTGCGCCGAGTTTTTCGAGCGCGGTCTGGGCGACGGCGGCGAAGTTCAGGTAGGAATCGCGCACGGCCACGTCCAGTTGCACAGTCACGCCATGTGCGCCGTGCGCCTCGATCTGTTTCACCACTTCGCCGGCCTCGGCCTGCGATGATTTGTAGGTGATGACGGAATCAATGCCCGACTTGGCGAGGCGCAGGGCGATGGCCCGGCCGATGCCGCGCGACGCTCCGGTGATGATGGAGATTTTGTGGCTCATAAAATTCAGGCCCTACTTGTCGCATACTCGTGGCGTGAATTCCAACCGGAATTTCGCCTAGCGCTTTCCATCCGTGTTTCATTTATGTTCAACCTGTGGCTGAGAAAAATCATGCCCGCCGACTTCATTCATCGTCGCGGCATCGTGCCTGACTGAAAGATTACCGAGACCCCGCCCTCCAGGAAGAAATCCGTGCGTGGTGGAACGACCGATGCGATGTATTAACTGTCATGAATGGCCGGATTTGCGGGTTTTCTTCCTTTCCGGCTGAAATTTCCGGCTTGGTTGCCCGCCGCAAGAAGCCCGGACGGGGCTGGATTGGGCAATCCTTTATCTGAGAACGGTTCCCAGCACCTCGGCCAGTTTATCCAGGTCCTGGGTGCTGTGGTTGGCCATGACGCTGATTCTGAGGCGTTCAAACTCCTTGGATACGGCCGGGTATTCCACGGTGTTCAGGAAAATGCCCGCGTCATGGATCCGTTTTCCTATCTTACGGATGTTCTTCTCCGCCGGGATGATGATGGTGACGATCGCGGAATCCGTTTTGTTGACAGTGATTCCCTTTTGCTTGAGGACGTCCTGCAGATACGCGGCATTTTCCCTCAATTTTTTGACCCGCCACCCTTCTTTGTCGATGAGTTCCAGCCCGGCAAGAACCTGGTTGATGGCTGCCGGGGGAAGCGAGGCGGAGAACATATAGGCCCGGGTCATAAAACGCAGATAGCCAATGAGCAGCGAGTCGGCCGCCAGAAATCCGCCAGCGGCGGCAAGGGTTTTGCTGAAGGTTCCCATGATGATGTCAATATCGCCGGGAGCAAACGCCTCGTGTGCCCCGTGTCCGTGCGCGCCCAGGACGCCAAGCCCATGGGCATCATCGAGAATGATCATGAACTTGTATTCCTGCTTGAGCTTGATGATTTCCTCCAGATTTCCCATGTCGCCATCCATGGAGAAAACACCTTCGGTGGATACAAAGACATCGCTGTAGTTTCCGGCGGTTTGGTCCAGGAGCCGTTTTAGATCCCGCATGTCGTTGTGGGCATAAAACTTGAAACGGGACCGGCTCATGATGATGCCGTCCAGAAAGGAGGCATGGCTGTATTCATCAAGAATGACCATGGTTTTCCGGTTTAACAGGGCGGTGGCGAGCCCAAAGTTGGCCATGTAGCCGGACGAAAAAAGCATGGCTTCTTCCTTGCCTTTAAGTATCGCCAGTTTTTGCTCGAGCTCCCGATGGAGCGAGGTGTAGCCGTTCAGGAGGGGCGGACCACCTAAACCGGGTCCGCAGGATTCACAACCACCGGTTATCTTTTCCATGATGTAGGGGTGGCTTGCCAGACCCAGGTAATTGTTGGACCCGAACATGAGCATGGTTTTCTCTTTCCCGGAATAGGGATCAAGCACCACGGCCTCGCGGCCGGCCATGGAAACGATTTCGCGCCGGTATAGGGCTTCCTCTTTTGCCGCTTCGAAGAGATACATCTCCTGGAAAAGAGCCAGTCTTTCCTGGAGTCCTTTGTCGTTCAGTTTCATGACATCCGCCAGCGAAAAATTTTCTGCGGATTTGTGTGCAATGATCATGTTTTATTTCTTACTTTTTGATGTTGTCTTGAATCCTGATTTTCAATCCGCATGACACAAACCCGACATTTCCCGGTCGCCGGGAGGAATCCGAATGTGTATTAGCTAGTGCGTCATGTGAACCAGACGGGCCTTATCGGGCCGATGCACCTTATAATCTTCAGAGCCTGGCCTGGCCGCACATTGTTAAGCAAATGAGCACCCATAAACAACACTTTCCTATCGGTTAAGTTTAACAAACGCAGTCAAAAGGGTATGACTATTTAAAAGACATGAATATGGGGTGAACACCCCATAGCGCAAAACCATTCGTTCTGCAATCTGTCATGGCTGCGCATGGGTAAAACACCCCATACACTTTTTAAATCATTTTGGGAAGATGGCAGCCACAAACTCCGACCCGATAAAACATATGAACTTCATCTCCCAACAAATATCTCCCCCGCCGCCGCCGGCTGTTTTTTTGATGTTGTCTTATTCCTCCAAATTGCTGTTGACCGAAACCTCTACCGCCACCGTCAAACGGGATTCATCCAACTCGACTTTGGACAATCTTGCCCATTACGCCGCCGCCATCACCATCGCCATCAAAAGAGTTGAGGGTTATGATCATTACGGCATCAACGACTGAAGCGTCTTTGGAAGGCACATGCCAGATGGCTGGTCGGCGGCAAAGGCTGGCCCATCGCAAACTGCTGGGGAATTGTTCTGGAGTACGTTCGTTCCCGGGTGCTGCGATTGCTTAACCGCCAAGTTATAGTAAAACACCCAGGGCCTGTCGCGATGAATTCAACTTCGTCACCGGCTCATGGCATCGGTTTGATTTGCAGGCGCAGGAACAGTTGGTTCACATTCCCCAGCCAACTGGCGAAATTGGGTTGAACGGTGAAGACGGTGTCCGTGCCGCTCACGCTGGCGCTGTTTGAAAAATATTCGGGATGCTGGTCGGCCCCGACCCACGTCAGCAAATTGTCTGATAGCTGCGGAATGTAACTGTAAAAGCCCGCCAAAGCGGCGGGGACACCATAGACCAGCGCGGCAGGCGCGACGGTGCCCGGGGCAAAGTGCGGCAGGCGGGGCGAACCCAGGTTATTGTTCGTCGGCGAAAGGTCGAAGGCATTTTCAAACATCAGCGGCAGGCCGTCCATGTCGGTTCGCGACAAGGCATTCTGGCCGAGGGCGCCAAAGTATTTCAACTCCCAGGCATCCAGCAGTCCGTTGCCATCGCGGTCGGCGCCGGACGCCGGCAGCGGACCGAAGAAAAAATCCACTTCGTCGGCGTAAAAGCCGGCCGCCGTGTTGACGGCGGCAGAAGGACCGTAGGCGGAAGCGGCGTGGAATTTTTCACCTTGGGGTGCTATCCCATCCAGAAATGAAATCGCCCCGGACGGGTAAGCCGGATTGACGTTGCTGACATCCGTGGTCGGCGGGGTCAGGATGCGGAAAAAAAGATTGGATGCCGTGGTTACAAAAGTAATCGGCTGCTCGGTGGTTTGCAGGGTGGCCCAGTTTAACCGGCCGTGATAACCTTCAAATTCAGGATAAACCCACGGCGTGGTTGCCGGGGCCACCAGGGTGCCCTGTCCGGTCCAGGTATAGTTGTAAGTCTTGGTATGCACGAAAATTTCCTGTCCGGCGCTGCGATTCTTGTAAACCCGGTAGGGACCTTGTCCGAGCCAGCTCATCCCCGCCACATTGTTGCTCGGATAATCGAAGGTGATGCCCATGAAATTTTGCGTGCCCGTCAGCCAGTATTGATAGTTGAGCTTCAACCAGCCATCCGGGCGCAAAGTCCAGAGGAACGCATTGGTGGGGCTGGCCAGGTAGTTAACTCCGACATAATAATTCGTGCCGTCGGTGTAGTTGGTGAGGCTGGTGACGACCCAGACGGAACCGGCCACCGGCAACGGGCCGTTGGTGAACGAGACCGGCAGGTTGGAAACCGTCAGACTGTTGAGGATGCCCGTCGTCCTGCTGAAATGAAAAATGCGCGGGCCGTTGGTCACGATGATTTCGGCTGCGTCCGTGCCGGCGGAGATCGCGGGAGCGTTCGCGGAAACAGATCCGATCATCCGGTCATGGATTTGAGCGGGCGTGTGCAACGGCCACGTCCAGGTGTAAAGATTATTGCCGAGCGGATCCGTCGCCGTCAGGCGCAGCGCGTCATAATTCGTGCCGTTGGCGGGAAAATTCGGCAGCACCAGCGAGCCGGTTGCGCCGGGGGCCACCGCAGGGCCGGCAAAGCCGCCGCTGTCCAGCGCCACCAGCAGGCCGCCGGTGAGCGCATTGGTGTTGGTGTTGAAGGTGGTGGCGGGGTCGTTGCCGTCGGGAAACCAGCCAAGCTGCCAGTCAAAGCTGCATTGGTTCAGGCTGGTGAAACTAAAACGATTCTCAACCGCGAGTGTGCCGTTGAAAGTGGCCGGATCAGGCGGCGTGACCTGTGCCGGATTGTAAGTGGACTTGTAAGTGTAGTAACTCGCCTCCGGCTGGCGGTAAGGACCAACAATCCCATCTGGAGCCGCCGTGTCGTTGACATCAATGGCTCCTCCTTCGTCATCCCGCACGACGCCTTCATCCAGAAATGCCCATAAAAACATCCCGCCGCCATTGGGTGAGGTGCGCATCAAATCCCAGTAGTCCGAAAGACTTGCGCCGCCACCGCCGTCGTAAATTCCGTGGGTGATTTCCGTCGGCAAATAGCCGGTCTGGCCGGAGCCCAGCCCGCCGGCGAAGCTGCTGTAGGCGGGATAATGCACGTCCACCACATTGTTGAAGTTGCCGCCGCTGCCGGGCCGGTTGACATGACGGTTCTGCGGATCCCAGATGGCATACACGTTGGTTGCGCCCGTGCCGTTGTTGTCCACCGTGGTGTTCCAGCCGCCCTCGTTGCCGTTGTCCCAGGCAATGACGCAGGGATGGTTCACATCGCGGACCACCATTTCCTTAACGAGTTCAGGGGCGATGGCATTGTCGTAAGCGTGCTGCCAGCCGGCCAGCTCATCAAAAATATACAGGCCCAGACGGTCGCATTCTTGTAAAAACAGTTTGTTCGGCGGATAATGGCTCATGCGCACGGCATTGAAATTCATGTCTTTGATCAACCGGATGTCCAAATCGCTTTCGGCCTGGCTGGTGGTGCGGCCATCGTTCGGCCAGAACTCATGCCGGGTGATGCCGCGCAGCAGGACTTTTTTTCCGTTGATCAAATAACCCACGGTGTTGCTGAAGGTAATGGTGCGAAAGCCGATCAAGCTGGTCACCCGGTGGATGGGATTGCCGTTCGTGTCCTGCAACTGCACCGTCAAGGTGTATAAGTTCGGGAATTCGGCCGACCACAATTGTGGTGACGGCAGCGTGGCGGACAGCAACACGTTGGTTGCGCCGGCGACCACGGTGTTGGTGAAGGCGTTGCCCAGTTGAACATTGTTGGTGTCGGTCACGCTGGCCACCACCAGGCAGTTGTTGGTTATGCCGGAGAGCAAGACGTTGACGTTGATCTGGCCGCTGGCCTGCGCGTCCACCGCCAGCCGCTGGATGTTGGCCGGCGGCATGGCTTCCAGATAAACCGGCCGGAAAATGCCGCTGAAATTCCAGTAATCTCCTTCCCGCTCGGCGGCGTTGACGGAAGTATTGGCCGACCATTCGTTGACAGTCACATTCAACACGTTGGTGCTGGCGCCAACCACCACATTGGTGGTCACGTCGTAACTGAATTCATAAAATCCACCCTGGTGCGCCGTGCTGGTGACGGTGGTGTTGGTGAGGGTGGCACCGTTCGTGCCGGAAACTCCGAGGCCGATGGCGCTGTAAAGATTCGCCAGCGTGCCGCTCGTATTCTCCAGCGCCAAAGTGCCGCCGGAGCCGAGGTTGGGTGCCACATTCGTGCCGGTGCCGGCGGTGTTGAAATTCCATTGATACTGCGCCACGGTTGCCGGCGGCGCCGAGGTGCTCACCGCGGTGGCGCGCACCGTTTCCAGCTCACTCTGATTCAAGGCGCTGCTGAAAATTCTAAAATCATCACCCCAGCCGGCAAAGGCGCGGTCCCGTGCCGCGCGGTTCAGCAGATACGCATAGGCATTTGTGCCAAAGGCCACCGGGCCTTGCAGCAGGGTCTGGGTTGAAAACGGGACCGGCGAGGCGGTCCGGCTGCCGATGTAAAAGCTGACATTGTTGCTGGCCAGGGTGGAGTCGTAAGTCACGGCTACAAAAACCCAGTCGCTGCCCGTCAGCGCCCCGCTTGGGCTGACGACCTTGCCGGTGTTGACGGTGCATTGGAGTCCCGCCGTCGTGGCACTGGAGTTATAGGCCAGCAGTGCCGCTCCATTCGTCAAACTCGCGTCATAATCCGGAGTGGCACCGGCCATGATGATGCGCGGAAATTCATTGCCGCTCATCGTGCTGAAATCCGTCACGGGCTTGATCCAGGCCGTCAAGGTGAACTGGTTCAAGGTTCCCAGATCCAACGTATTGTTGGTGGTGCTCAAGGCAATGCCGCCCGTGCCGCCCGGTGCGCTGGCGGCGCTGTTGTCCAGGGCGCGATCATTGGGCAGCGCATTGGTCACGGAACCGGCCACCGTTGAGTTCGTCACGGAACCGGCGATGAGCTGCCCGTTGATCTTCGTCGCCGTATCGGTCAACACGCCTTCGTAAACCAGATAGATTCGCTGGCCAGCCCAGTTTGTCGGCACGGAAAAAACCGTGTCATACTGGCCGACGGACACCGAACTGGGAATGTTCTGATAACTATAATTGCCGAAACCCTTCGTCTGCCAGCAAGAAGGCACCGGGATGGTGGTGGAGACATTATTGCTCCGGCCACCGCCGGTCATATAAAACTGCCACGGCACCGTGTGGTCCTTGTCCATGCCGGAGAGATATTGAATTTGCGTGAGCTGGGCGGTTGCCGGGGAAACAACTGCCAGCGACCCCATCAGCAGCAGACTGGGCGATAAATATTTTGCAGACCGATGCATGAGGTTTATATGGGTTTTGTGCGCCGCTTTTGGAAACTTCCTCCAACCCCACAGATTAGCAAGCCCAATTACGCTGACAAAAAACTTCCGCCCGCCCACCCTGGCCACTGAGGTTGGGAAAGGCTTAAGCTTGGAACTGGGTTTCTACAAAGATGTCGCGCCTACGGCGTGTAGGTGGAGACGTTATTGTTCTGCCAAGGAAGAAATGAGCATCTGTGCTTCCAATCTCACCCATTCTGTTCCACGGACAGCAACAACAAGATTTCCGTTATCGTTTTCAAATGAAACTTCCGCAACTTCCCCCGTCTCTGCGTCATATAGGCCTGCGAGCAATTCTCGAGCTTTACGTATTTTCAGAATCATCTCGTGTTGGGCAATTTCCTTTTCGAGTCGTTCGCACTCTTCTTGTTGCTGTTTTTTGCGAGCTTCACGAATTCTCTTTTCATGTTCAGGTCGCAAGTCAGCACAAAGCTCATTTTGGTTATTTAGGATGCCCCTAGCTTGCAAGCCTTGAATCAAATTTAGGGCTTCATCGTAAGAAATTTTGAGGCGTCCTGTTAAATTGGCTGGCCACTCAATCTTTCCCAATGAGATGGCGATTTGGGTCGCAGCGAAAAACAAATCATCCTCCCGGTCATAATCTGGATAGCGTTGCGAATTTTTGCCGAGCATTTCTTCAAGAAATGAAGCCGCCTCATCCGCAGACAACTTGAAAAACTCGCGGTTATCGGACACGCGAAATTCAGCGAGTTGTTCATGGGTTTTACGTTCTGCGATTACAGAATCTTCAACGACATATTTTCGGAACACTGTGAATTCAGTTGGAACGCCAGTGGCAGATGATAGTTCTTTGACTCTTTCTGCAACCTCACGTTCAGTCCTTCCAATCTTAACAACTCCTGGAAAAGATTCGTTTTCTAAAATGTAAATGAATTCACTCATTTACGTCGTGATAAATAATTTATTTCTTCTTCCCATGCACCTTCGCTGCGACTTTCAGGCGCAGGGCGTTGAGCCGGATGAAGCCGGTGGCGTCGTCCTGGTTGTAGGCCTTGGTCGGGTCGGCTTCCATCGTGGCGATGTGCGGGTTGTAGAGGCTGACATGGGATTTGCGGCCGCTGACCATGATGTTGCCCTTGTAGAGTTTCACGCGCACCGTGCCGGTCACGTTCTTCTGGCTTTCGGTCACATAGGCCTGCAACGCGTAACGTTCGGGCGCATACCAGAAGCCGTTATAGACCAGCTCGGCATATTTGGGGATGAGCGCGTCGCGCTGGTGCATGACTTCGCGATCCATCGTGAGGCTCTCCATCTGGCGATGCGCGAAATGCAAAATCGCCCCGCCGGGCGTCTCGTACACGCCTCGCGATTTCATGCCGACGAAGCGGTTCTCGACCATGTCCACGCGACCGACGCCGTGTTTGCCGCCAACTTTGTTCAAGGTCTTCATGACGCCCAGCGGGTTCATGCGCCGGCCGTTCACCGCCACGCAATTGCCCTTGACGAAATCGAGTTCCACGAATTCCGGCTTGTTCGGCGCGTCCTCGGGCAGCACGGAGAGCGTGGTGAAATACTGTCGGTTCTTCAGGTCGTAGGAATCATACCACGGATCTTCGAGGATGCCGGCCTCGTAGGAGATGTGCAGAAGGTTGCGGTCCATGGAATATGGCTTTTTGGCGCTGGCCTGCACGGGAATTTTGTGCTTGGCGCAGTAATCAATCATTTCCTGCCGCCCGGGAAACTGGGTGCGGTAGCGGGCGTCGCGCCAGGGGGCAATCATCTGTAGATCCGGCGCGAGGGCGGCGGCGGTGAGTTCGAAGCGGACCTGGTCGTTGCCCTTGCCGGTCGCACCGTGGGCGATGGCGTCGGCATTTTCTTTCCGGGCAATCTCGACCATACGCTTGGCGATGAGCGGGCGGGCGATGCTGGTGCCGAGGAAATACTGGCCCTCGTAAATCGCGCCGGCCTGGATGATGGGAAAGATGAAGTCGCGCGCGAATTCCTCCTGCAGGTCGTCAATGTAGATTTTGGAGGCGCCGGTTTTGATGGCCTTTCTTTTGAGGCCGTGCAGCTCCTCCTCTTGGCCGATGTCGGCGCAGAAGCCGATCATTTGCGCGTTATATTTTTCTTTGATCCAGGACATCAGAACCGAAGTGTCGAGGCCGCCCGAGTAAGCAAGAACAATTTTCATGTGGGGAGACATTTAACCGTCTAATCGCCATGCTGGCAAAAGGAAAATCATCCTGAAATACGATTCTGGCGCAATCATGTCATCCACAGCAGCGGATGAAATATCGGTCCTTCATCATTGTTTTGATCCCCGCCATGCGCCGCCAAATCAATTGCTAGTCCATTTGTAGTCATAGCCGGCGGGCGGTTCGTAAAAGGCAGGAAATCCGTCAGGCCCCTCGGTGCCGTTCCAATAAATTTTTATGAAGCTGACATGGCCGTCCACAAAACTCATCACGTTGCGGGCGTCCGGGAATTGCAGCGGCTGGCGGCGGTCGTGGCTGCTCAAACCGCCGCCGCCGGATATTTCCCCGATGAGTTCGGTCCTGACCGGCTCGCGCGTCGTGGTGGACAACTTTTGCGCCATGCCCAGATTGTTGGTGTCGTCGCCGCGCGCCAGGCCGTTGAACCAGTAGCTGGAAAATTCCGTCCACGTCTGGTGGCAAAAGCCGCGGCCGCTCAAGGGGGGATCCGTGAACCATGAGCCCAACGTGCCGGAAAAACCCCAATCATCGGCGGCATAGACGAAGACCGGGCTGTTGGACAACGAATTCCCGCCCTGACCGAGATACGGCAAAATGTTTTTTTGTAATCGAAGTAAATGGTGTTGGTGTAGAAACCGACGATATCGCCGTGGTCGTCCGCATACAAACGGACGGCCAGATTGATCTGGCGTTCGTTGCTGGTGCAGGTGATTCGCTTGGCGGACACCTTGGCCCGGATCGACGCCGGCAGCAGCAACGCCGTCAAAATCGCGATGATGGCGATGACCACCAGCAGTTCGGCCAGCGTGAACGCCCGCCGAAGGTTCGTGGCCAGAGTTTCAACCGCCAAGCCGCCGGGTGCACAAAATGAAAAATTCACGCGGGTTTCCGGCTCTCGATTTTCCATTCACTGTTGCGGTTGGAAACGCGATAAGTGAACCGGTTGTGGCCGGCGGGCAGGTTTGAAAATGCGACCAGCGCATCAAAAGTTCCAGGGATCAATTCCTTGAAGCTGAGGATATGAACCACCAGCCCCGGTTTCCCGGTGGACATCTCAAAAAACATCCCGCCCGGCGGCGAAACGGCCGAACCACAACTGCGCACCGCCGGCTGGCTGCCGGCGAACCGCGCGATGAACGCCGGACTGGGTGACGTGAAACCATCACCAAATGCCAGAAAGCAGATGGACGGTACGGGTGGCTTCAATTCGGTTAAAATTCCCCGCACCAGACCTTCGGTCATGTCCATCTCGTAGAGGGATGCGTTGACGGGCGCGGGATGCGCCGGATGGTGCAGCCATACAAATCCGCCGGCCAGGGCAAGCACCAAAAAAATCGTAATGGCCGAGCGCCGCATATGTTGCCTCAAGGAGTTGGATATTCGGCTGACGCATGACCGTCTGCCGTGTTGGGAAAGCACCAGAGACGGTTGCGAACCGCGTTGGTCATGTCCTCGGAATACCATCGCACCAGCTTGATGTAGCTGACCGAGCCGTCAAAGGCCGCCTGGATGCCGCCCGCCGCATGCCGGCCGCTGACTCCCTCGGGCGGATAATTCGCACCGTCGTTGAAATACGACGGCTCGTTTTCATCCGTCTCCCAAAATGCGCAATCCTCAGGCTGCATCTGTCCCATTTTCACCGGCGGAAAAGCATGTTCGTAAGCATAACTGTAACCGACCACCGCGCCGTTCATCGCATAGGAAGAATGCTGCTGCGGACGCTGCTCGTTTTTCTGGTCCACATTTGACCAATGCCACATCTGAAGGTTGTCGCTTGGGCAGACGTAAATTCTTGGCGACCGCAGCACCGGCCAGAGCTGTCCGGTGGTGATATCAAAATTCATTGCGCCGCCGGGGGTGTAAAGCCAGCCCGGCAGGTTGCCGCCGCCGTCATCCCAGTTCGCCGACGGCAGCACGTCGCCATCATCGGATGCGTAGAGATGCATCGCCACCATGATCTGCTTGAGATTGTTGAGGTCGGTCGCCTTGCTTGCCGAGAGCTTGGCCTTGCTCAAGGCCGGCAGCAGCATCGCCGCCAGGATGCCGATGATGGCGATGACCACCAGCAGTTCGATCAAGGTGAACGCACCCCGGAAAACAGCCAGTGGCCGGCATCGGAAAATGTTCTGTTTATTTTTCACGGCGTGGTCTGCTGCAGCCGGTTGAGATCCTGAAGCGCCGCCGGGTCAGTGAGGGCGCTGCCGCTCGAATAATAAGTATCGGTCGGCAGTCCGCTGCGCCATTTCCAATATTCCCCGTGCCCATCGGCGAAGGCGAGCACGTCACCATGACTGTGCCCCCACGACGGAACATTGAGCCAGTTGTTGATCGTGGCGGAATAAAGAAAATGCCCGTCGTCAATTGATAAAATATTCTCCTCCAGAAAAGTGAGCGCCGTGGCCGGTTTTTGAATCTGGCTGGATTGATGCGCCGGCGTGACGCCCCATTGCACATCCTCCGGCGGACCGCCCATGTAACAGCTCAATGAATAGCTGCGCAGAACCGGGAGACTCGTGCCCAAAATGGTGCTGTGGTCGGCGGGACACCGATAACATTTGATGTTTTTGACATTCGGATAAAGCGAGCCGCCCGTGATGGTTGCCGGGTCGGTGTCCAGGCCGGCATTGCCCGTGACCCACGAGTTCGACGGGCTTTCCGCCACGTTCGCCCCACGGAAATCCCATTCGTTCAAGGCGAGTTTTCCGCCCGCTTCATCGGCGTACATCTGCCAGGCCAGATTAAGCTGTTTTTGATTGTTCAGGCACGCCGACAAGTAGGCGCGTTCTTTTGCCCGAGACAACGCCGGCAACAACAACGCCGCCAAGATGGCGATGATGGCGATGACTACCAGCAGTTCAACCAACGTGAATGCCCGTCCGGCAGCCATACCCGATGGAATAATGCCGCCGCCGGTTTGATGCTCGATTTTTTGACGACAAGTTGTCATGGGGATTAAATTTTACTCCACGTCCACCAGCTTCATCCGGATTTTCTGGTTTAATTGCTGCCGGAAGGTTGCCGTCCGGGTGGTGATTTTCATCGTCATATCCTGGTCGGTATTGACATCCACAATCATGCCCAATTCCGGGTCAAACCAGACGTCGCCCGAAGTCTTCCCACTTTCAACCTCCACGGCCGCGCCCGTCATGGCCGCCGAAACGCTCTTCGAAGAAATATTGCCGGTGTCCACGATATGCGCGCACTGACGATCGCCATGCAGCTCCCAATTCTTGAACGTATAATTCATATCCACCGTCAGGGTGCCAATGGCGGAACCGATGTCTCTTTTCACCGACCAGCTCTCGCCGATGTTCACAAGCCGGTTGGGCAGCGTTTCTGAAAACGAACCGTATTGCTTCAAGGTGTCCTCGCTGAACATCTGTTTGAACATCGCCTGCTGCCGCGGTTTTGTGGTCGCGACAATGTGGTTCAGCAATTCGGCCACGCCGCCCAATTTTTCGACCTTTCCGCTGGCATCAATGAAATATTGGATGCGAGCGCCAACCATTGCGCGCATGATGGGGGCCACCGGATTATTGGTATCCATGTCTGGGCTTTGCGTGGTGTCAAAGTTCAACACG
>Ga0302320_10001661_pt1 | contig 53303 bp, 46 predicted proteins | sample Bog_T0_3_FD_202130 | JGI IMG/M metagenome (GOLD analysis project Ga0302320, IMG submission 202130) | Peat permafrost microbial communities from Stordalen Mire near Abisko, Sweden - Bog_T0_3 | ecosystem: Environmental > Terrestrial > Soil > Wetlands > Peat | place: Sweden: Abisko, Stordalen Mire...
CGTGAGCCTGCCGCTGCAGGAAGAGGAACAGATCGCCTGGAAGCGGCTGATTCGCGTGCTCGGCCACGAGCTCTCCAACTCGCTCGCGCCCATCAAGTCCATCGCCGGCAGCCTGCTGGCGCGCGTTGACGCCATGCAGGGCGAGGATGCAACCCTTCACGATTTTCGCCGCGGCCTGGGCGTGGTGGAGAGCCGTGCGGAGGCGTTGCACCGCTTTGTGCAGTCGTACAGGCTGCTGGCGCAGTTGCCTCCCCCCCAGCTCAGGCAAGTGTCGTTGGGGTCGCTGCTGGAGCGCGTCGTGCTTCTGGAACAGCGTTTGCCGGTCCTGCTCGAAGCCGGCCCGCCAGTGGCGATCGACGCCGACCCCGATCAACTGGAGCAGATGTTCATCAACCTGCTGGCCAACGCGGTCGACGCTTCGCTCGCCAACGGCTCGCACCCGGTCCGCGCCAGTTGGCGACTCGACGAAGCGGCGCTGCTTGTGACCATCGAGGATCGCGGCCTGGGCATCGCCAACACCGAGAATCTTTTTGTCCCCTTCTACACCACCAAGCCCGCCGGCAGCGGCGTGGGGCTGGCCCTGGCCCAGCAGATCGCCCGCGCCCACGGCGGCGAAATCAGTCTGCTCAACCGCGAAGACGGCGACGGCGCCCGCGCCACCATCCGGCTGCCGCTGGGAGCGCCGCAACATCCGTAGCCCACCGCTGCGCAGAACGCTCAGTCGCAGACCAGAGCGCCTTCCGGAAAGCTGTGCGCCTCGTCCTCAGGGTCTGGAATGGAGGCCTCAGTCGAACCTTCATCCCGGCGCGCGGCAAAAAACTGCTCCACCTGCTCAAGCACCTCAGTCCCGGAGCGCGCGTGGTAGATCGCCGCGCGCAGCTTGGCTCCGCCCGGCACGCCATGGGTGAACCAGGTGGCAAACTGCTTCATCTTGCCGGCCGTTTCGCCCATGCGCTCGCTGCGCGGCAGGTCCTTCGTCGCTTCCTGCTCGTCCAGCAGCATCTGAAAATAGGCGCGGATCATGCGGTAGCGGTCTTCTACCGTGGGCCGTTCATAGGCGCCGGTGGCCGTGTATTGGGCAATCTGCCTGAAGATCCACGGATTGGCCGGAGCAGCCCGCCCAATCATCACCGCGTCGCAGCCGGTTTCGGCCACCATGGCCGCCGCGTCCTCCGGGGTGCGGATGTCGCCGTTGCCGATCACAGGAATCTTCACCGCCTGCTTGATGGCGGCGATCCACTGCCACTGCGCCTGGCCGCTATAGCCTTGCTCGCGCGTCCGGGCGTGCAGCGCCACCGCGTTCAGGCCCTCGGCTTCGGCCATGCGCGCCAGATCCACGCACACAATCTGCTTTTCGTTCCAGCCCATGCGGAACTTGACGGTGAAGGGAATCGTCACCGCCTTGCGCACGGCGCGAAAAATCTCGCCGATCTTCGGCAGATCGCGCAACAGCCCCGAGCCGCCATTGCAGCCCACCACGCGCTTGGCCGGGCAGCCCAGATTCAGGTCCACGAGGTCGAAGCCGGTTTGCTCGACGATGCGCGCCGCCTCGGCCAGGGTCTCCGCGTTGGAGCCGAACAGTTGCGCGCCGATAGGGTGTTCGTCGTCGTAGAAGGTCAGGTAGCGCCGCCGTTTGGATTCGCGCATCCGCGCCAGCCCGTCGGCCGAGGTAAACTCCGTCATCAGCAGCCCGCAGCCGGACTGGGCGTTTGTTACCGCGGCCTCAATCCCCGCCGCATCCGTCTTATTCACATCGGACGACTGGCCCCCGCCTTCTGGAGACTGATCTCTGATCTCTGACAACTGACCACCGTGAAACAGGCTGGCGTGGCGAATAAACCGGCGAAAGACCGTATCCGTGACCCCAGCCATGGGAGCCAGCACAGTAGCCGGAGCCACCACCACTGTCCCCAGGCGCACCTCCGCCGGCACCCGCACTTCCACGGGCATGGGGTGGTCAATGGGGTTGTCCCATTCCTTCTTTACGGTGAAACCGTTGCCGGCCATTTGAATTACGCTTTCCCGATCAACTCGGTAGCTCAGCTACTTCATACACGAACGGCTTGCCACGCGATTCCGGATCCCAGCCAGCCGCTATCGCTTCTCGAATATGGGCGGCAACTTTGGCGGCTGCGATGGGCGGCCGGATGGTCAATGCAGGCGTTGCATAGCCATTCTGCTGCTTTCTTACCGCAGGATATTCGAGATAAAGCTCCCGGCGAGCCAATCCCACAACCTGCACATGAACTGCCAGGCCGACCGCCTTCCAGTCATCGGTCCAATTCTGCTCGCGATGCAGACGCCAGACGAGCGGTACACCGTCAATTGTTACCGAGGATTGAATTGAGCGCTTGGTATTTCGCATAGCTGACCTGTCTTTTTCGTCCCAGCCACAAGGCCCCAACATAACGAGGCCTCCGCCGCAGCGGAGGCCTCGTGGTATCCGGCTGAATCGGCTCGGGTTATTTCGCCGCCGTGGCTGCCGCCGTCTGCGAATCCGCCTTGGCGTACTTGCGCCGGAACCGCTCCACGCGGCCGGCCGTGTCCACCAGGCGCTGCTTGCCGGTAAAGAACGGGTGGCAGGCCGAGCAGATTTCCACGTGTATGTCGCCCTTATGGGTCGAACGGGTCTCAAAATGGTTTCCGCAGGCGCACTTCACCTGCACCGAGTCGTATTTGGGATGGATCTTTTCCTTGGGCATCGCTATAGACAGACCTTTCCTGCAATCTTCCTCTACTATTGTAGGGGCATTTCCATGGTTTAGCAATGGTCTTGGCCGCCCTCGCCGGCCAAGGCTATTCGATCCATTGCGCGGGAACTCCGATCACGGCTCTTTCTCCTCGTCCCATTCGGCGCCGTTGTCCTCTCAATCCCTTTGCGAGATACACTGGGACTCGTGCGTCGCGCGGCTTTTCCGGAGGACCAATGCGTTTTGCCACGCTCGGAGTCCTGTTCGGCTTGCTCTGCACCGCGGTCGCTGCTCAAACGCCGTTAGCTCACCCATTGTCCGACTACGCAGGCACCTACGCCTATTCTCCCGGAACGACTATCGAGATCGTGGCTGGCGACGAGCTATTCGCTGTCCTCGATGGGGCCAAATACAAGCTTCGCCCCGCCGGGATCGACAACTTCCTCAACCCCGGCGGAGCAAGCCTGCCTTTCCGCCGCGACGGCAATGGCAAAATCACGGGATTTGAAGAATCCGGCCAATTTCGCCCTCGCATTTCGTCAGCCGTCACGCCCGAGTCTGCCGCTCTCGGCCGCCCGCGCCCCCCGGGTCAGGAATCACCCCAGGACTATCGCTATCTTCCACCCCCGGAACTCCACGACGGCATTCCAGTCGGCGACATTGCCAAATCCGACCTGGGAACGGACACAGCCAACGTGATCGTGCACGCCATTCTCGACGGTACTTACAAGGACGTGCACAGCGTCCTCCTCTTTCAGCGCGGGAAACTTGTCCTCGAGGAGTACTTCTACGGCTATTCCGCGGCCCGTCCGCATCAGCTCCGCTCCGCCACCAAGTCGGTGGTCGGCATCGTTGCCGGAATCGCCGTCGACCAGGGTGCGCTCTCCGGCGCAGGCCAGCCAGTGCTGCCGCTGATGAGCTACAAATCCTACGCCAACCCCGACCCGCGCAAAGCGGCCATGACTCTAGGCAACTTCCTGTCCATGAGCTCAGGTCTGGATTGCAACGACCACAGTTCCGACTCTCCGGGGCGCGAGACCGTTATCGACGACGCTCCCGACTGGGTCAAGGCCACGATCGATCTGCCCATGATCAACGATCCCGGAAGCAAAGGCTACTATTGCTCGGGCGGGGTCGCGGTCGTGGGCCGGATGACGGAAAACGCCGTCCACATGAAGCTGCCGGAATATGCCCAGGCTCATCTCTTCGCCCCACTGGGAATCTCGCGCGCCGATTGGGTATGGAACTACGACCTTACCAGCGCCGACAAGGAGTACTCCCAAATCCACCTTCGCCCCCGCGACATGCTCAAACTCGGATTACTTTTTGCCGGGGGCGGTCAGTGGCAGGGCCGACAGGTTGTATCTGCTGCCTGGGTCAGGGCATCGCTCGCCGAACAAAGCCACGTGGATAACACCGGCTACGGCTACTTCTGGTGGCGTCCGTGGATGGATGTGGAAACACCCTTCGGCACACAGCGTGTGACCTTCAACGCCGCGCAGGGCAACGGCGGCCAAAAAATCTATCTTCTGCCACAGTACGATCTGGTCGCCGTCTTCACCGCAGGCGACTACAACTCCGAAAGTGGCGCGCCACCCAACAAAATCATGGCCAGTATCATCCTGCCCGCACTGATTGCGGCGCACGCGCATGCTGCTGGGCTCGCGCAGCCGAAATGAGCTTCCAGGCGCTGCGGTCTCTTACTGCGCCAGCGCCTTCTCAATCCCCGCTTCCGCCAGCGGCGCCATCACCGCATACCCCGTCGGCGTCGGATGCACTCCGTCCCCGCTCAACTTCGCCGGCAGCCCGTCCCGCTCGTCCTTCATCGCCGCGTGGTAGTCGACATAGACGTGGCCGTGTTCCGCCGCATAGGCGCGCAGCCACTGGTTGATGGCCACAATCTTCGGCGCCGGCGTCAGCCCTGGTTCCCAGGGATAGTCGTATACCGGCAGAATGGAGCACAGAACCACCCGGATGTGGTTGGCAGCAGCCAGCTCGGCCATCGACGCCATGTAGCCTTCGATCGTCTCCGCCGACTCCACGCCGGTATTGCCCGCAATGTCGTTGGTCCCGGCCAGGATCACCACCACCTTGGGCTTCAGGTCGATCACGTCCTGACGGAAGCGCAGCACCATCTGCGGAGCGGTCTGCCCGCTGATGCCGCGATTAACGTACGGCTTGCCGGGGAACGAACCATCCGGCCCCTCGATCTTCCAGGCTTCGGTAATCGAGTCGCCCATGAACACCACGCGGTTTTCGCCCGGCGCAGTCGGAGCCAGCTTCAAATCAGCCTCCTGGAATTTGCCCAGCCACGGCCAGTCTTCCTTCAATTGCTTGTCGCGCTTGGCTTTCCATTCCTCCGCCGTCGGCGCCGGGGGAGCGGTTTGCGTTGCCGCCGGAGCCTTGGTCTCCGGCACGTTTCCTGGCTCCTGCGCGGCGAGTGGGGGTGGAACAAGCAGGGCGGCGAGGGCTGCAAGGGCAAAAAACGCTGAAGAAACGGCGGTTCGGTTCACGGGATGGCTCTCCATTTTTCAGTGCGGACTGGAAAGCCGGAGCGCAAAAAGACGCCCCGCCCTTCGCGGTTTCGATTGTAGGCAACCACGGCGCAGGTTGGCGAATCGTTTTCCACAATCGGTCCCCGGCCCTGCACCGCAACGCGTCCGCCCCGCATGCGCTAGGCTTGAATCCAGATGAGTGTCTGCACAATCTGCGAAGGAGTCGGCCTGGTCCGCGTGGTCAATGCCGCCGGCCAATGGGTTTCGCGTCCCTGCGAGTGCCAGGAGATGGTGCGCGAAGAGCGCCGCCTGGCCGCCGCGCGCATCCCCGAACGCTACCGCCATTACACCTTGGACGGATACGAGACCGCCTTCCGCGGTGCCGACCCCTCGCTGGGCCGCGCCCACCTGACCGCGCGCAAGTTTGTCGAGGCCTATCCGGTCGATACAGCCGGTAAAGGACTGCTCTTCACTGGCTCCATCGGCGTGGGCAAAACCCACCTCGCCGTGGGCGTGCTGCGGCGCCTCGTCCAGGAGCGCGGCGTCCGCGGTCTCTTCTGCGACTACCGCGAACTGCTCAAGAATATCCAGAACAGCTACAACCCCCAGGTAAACACTACCGAGCTTGAACTGCTGAAGCCGGTCTTTGCCGCCGAGGTGCTGGTGCTCGACGACCTGGGCGCGCAAAAGCCCAATGAATGGGTCTGGGATACCGTCGCCCTGATTCTGAACACCCGCTACAACGACCGCCAAACCACCATCATCACCACCAACTATCCCGACCAGCCGGCTGGCGGCGGAGCCCAGACTGAACTCGAGCGCGCCGCCCGCGAGCAGACCCTCGGCGACCGCATCGGCGACCGCATGCGCTCCCGCCTGGCAGAGATGTGCGTCCGCGTGGAAATGACCGGAGAAGACTTCCGCCAGACCGTCAAGCGCGCCCGCTTCGGCTAGGCCTGTTCCTCATCGCACAAAGGGCCGGCGACCCACATTTTCTCCCTGAATGTCTCGTCTCAGTACACAGGCCTGGCTCGTTTCCGGACAAATCTGTGTCCAGTTTCGATACACTCCCGGCGAGAAAGGTCTTCATGCGCAAAGTATTTGAAGTCATTTCCCTGGGCGCGATCGCGGTTCTCTGGTGGATGACCTGGGGCGCGCTCGGCGGGCCTGAACGGTTGCCCGGCCGCATCCCCACGCACTTCAACGCCGCCGGCGAGCCCAATGCCTGGGGCCCTCCCGGCGCGCTCTGGCTGCTGCCCGCGGTGGCTCTTGGACTTTACCTGCTCATCTCGCTGGTAGCTCTGTTTCCCTCGGCCTTCAACTTTCCCGTCAGGGTGACGCCGGTGAACCGCCCGCTGCTTGAGGCGCTGACGCTGCAGATGATTGCCTGCCTCAAGGCGGAACTGGCCTGCCTGTTCCTTTATATCCAATGGGCGATTCTGGCCTCGGTGCGCAATGGCCGGGCCAGCCTGTCCCCGCTGATTGTGCCGTTGTTCCTCGTGGCTGTCTTTGCCAACATAGGCTGGCACATGGTGGCTATTTTTCGAGCTGCCCGCACCAACTCCTGAGCACTTCTGGTTTTGATTCCCGCGCGTGTGGGCTCAGAAAACCCAGAGGCTGCAAAGCACCAGCAGGATGGCCACCACTGTGACTGCCTGGTAGGTCCGCTCTTCCCGCGTTCGGGTTTGCGGGTTCCTGTCGGCCTTTGCGGCGAGAGAGGCGGGTGCGGATTGTGTCGAAGTTTGCATCATGGCCTGCCCTCCTGCACCTTGCGGCTTGGTACGCAACCGCGTCGTGCCTCGTTCCCCGCTCTTGCCTCTTTAGACGCCTGATCACGTCTGGAGATTCCCAAATGAAGATTGAAGTTCGGTGAAAATTGTCTCCCCCAGGCTGGCTATCGGCCAATGGCGAGAAAGCGTCTTTCAATTAACAAGAACGTGGGATGCCCGGCAATTCCTTTCGTAACAGGTGTAAAATCCGCTCGTGAGCACTGGTCCCCAACTCGTCCCTTCCGCCTCCCGTCCGCCTCAGACTCAGGACCGCAACTGGCTGCCCCTGGCCATCGCCGCCGCCGTGGTGGTTGTTGTTGCCGCCGTGGCCGTTCTCGTCCTGGATCACGGTAAGCCCAGGCCAACGGTTGCGCCCATCTCCGCCACGCCCGACGCCTACGCCGTCAGCCTGCCCATCACCGGCCTGCAAATGAGCGAATCGTCGAACCTGGCCGGCGGCAAGGTGACTTATCTCGACGGCCACATCGCCAACACCGGCCCCCGCACTGTCACCGGCATCACCGTGCAGGTGCTTTTCCGAACCTTTGCCCGCGAGGTGGCGCAGAACGAGTCCCAGCCGCTCAAGGTCATCCGCACGCGCGAGCCCTACATCGACGTCGAGCCGGTCTCGGCCGCTCCCCTGGCTCCCGGCGCCGAGGCCGATTTCCGCCTCATCTTCGACCAGGTGAACCCCGACTGGGACGGCGCCTACCCGGAGATTCGCGTGCTGCACGTGGAGACGAAGTGAACCGCCGCTGACACCGCAGTCGTGTCACAGATGCTCTCCTACAGCAATGCTGCCGCCTGGACATGCGATGTCATGACATTGTCGGGCAACCATGCTAACATGAGACCAGACTGAGATTCACCGGAGGAAAGGATGCTTGGCACTCAAAGGCGTATGGAAACGCGTCCCGAAACGCGAACAGAGAAGCTCGACCTGCGTCTCACGCTGTCGGCCAAGCGCGCATTGCAGACCGCAGCGACAGCCGCAAGCAGGTCGGTCAGCGAATTCGTTCTGGAAAGTGCACTTGCCCGTGCCGAGGAGACTCTGCCGGATCGCCGCCGCTTTGGATTGAACTCCGAGCAATGGAAGGCATTTCAAGCCGCCCTCGACGCTCCGCCCAGTCCAGCTCCGCGTCTTGCTCGCCTCCTCAATGAGCCCAGCGTATTCGATGAAGGCAGTGTCTAGGTGGCGTCGCTCCGCATTGAGAAGCTCGACCGCACCCACGCGGTGGACGGTTTTGATTGCGGCCGTGAACCTCTTAATCACTTCCTGATTCGCTTCGCCTTGCAGAGCCAGCAAGCGGGAGCCTCTCAAACCTATATCGCCTTGGCTGACGGCCTGGTGGCAGGCTACTACACGCTTACCGTCGGACAGGTGGAGTACGACAGCGCTCCCCACCGCCTGATCAAGGGCCTTGCCCGCCATCCAGTGCCCATCATGCTGCTTGCCCGACTTGCGGTTGCGGCCTCATGGCAGCACCAGGGGCTTGGCCAAGGGCTCCTCAAAGACGCCATGCTGCGCACTTTGCAAGCTGCGGAGATTGCCGGAATTCGCGCCTTGGCGGTTCACGCTAAGGACGACCAAGCCAGATTCTTCTATGAACACTTCGATTTTGTTGCCTCACCAACCGACCCCTACCATCTGTTCCGTCTGCTGAAAGACATACGCGCTTTTGTGAAATCTTAGGCATGCCGCAAAGGAATGCTGCGATGCACGCAGCCATCTGGAACCGTTAAAATCGGAAGCTATGCAACCCACCGATCCAACCCCCGCCGTCGAGGCCGTTCCCGACACCATTCTCGACGGCAGCCGCTTTGTGCGCGCCTGTCTGCGCCGCCCCGTCGACCGCACGCCCGTCTGGTTTCTGCGCCAGGCCGGCCGCTACATGCAGGAGTACCGCGACGTGCGCAAGCACCACACGCTTGTCGAGATCTGCAAGCAGCCTGAAATCGCCGCCGAGGTCACCATCACCGCCGCGGAAAAGCTCGGAGTCGACGCGGCCATCATCTTTGCCGACCTGCTGTTGCCTCTCGAGCCCATGGGCTTGCCCTTCGAGTTCCAGGCCGGCGAGGGTCCGGTGGTCCACCACCCGGTCCGCACCGCCGAAGACGTTCGCGCCCTGCGCACCGACCGCGCCGACGATCTCGCCTACGTCGCACGCGCCATCCAGAAGGTAGCCACGCATTTCCGCGACCGGCTGGGCATCATCGGCTTCTGCGGCGCGCCTTACACGCTTGCCAGCTACATGATCGAAGGTGGCGGCTCGAAGAACTACATCCACACCAAGCAGATGATGTATCGCGACACGCTCACCTGGCGGTTGCTCTTGGACAAGATCGTCACCGTGCTCGAGCACTATTGCCGCCTGCAAGTCCTGGCCGGGGCAGACGTCATCCAGATCTTCGACAGCTGGGTCGGCTCCCTCGCACTCGCTGATTATCGCGACTACGCCTTCGAAGCCTCCAAGCGCCTGGTGCGCTCCGTCCAGGCGATGGGCGTCCCCGTCATCTACTTCGGCGTCGAGACCGGCGGCCTGCTGACGGATATGGCCGCAACCGGCGCCGACGTCATCGGCCTGGACTGGCGCCAGCCGCTCGATGAAGGCTGGCGCGCCGTGGGCCACGGCCACGCCGTGCAGGGAAACCTCGATCCCATTACGCTCTTCGCCCCCCAGGAAGTGATCGAGCTGCGCGTGAAGGAGATTCTGCGCTCCGCCAACGGCCGCCCCGGACACATCTTCAACCTCGGCCACGGCATCGTCCCCACCACCCCTGTCGAGAACGTCCAGGCGGTAGTCAAAATGGTGCGCGAGTTCCGGCTCGATTCTGCTGGTGCTTAAAATATCCGGGTGACAAGGCCTCGCTTTTGAGACCTGGGATCCCATAAACCACGCTCAGTGCCCCATCCTTTCGCGTTTTTTCAGGCGAAAGGGTGGGAGACCTCAGACCCCAACGTGCGTCGTCCCTTGCGAGACTGCCCATGCCCAAACAAGCCGTCCTGCTCCTCGCCCACGGAACCCCCGAGACCGTCGAGCAGATTCCCGAGTACCTGCGCAATGTGGTCAGCGGCCGTCCGCTGCCGCAAACCGTGATCGACGAGATTCAGCACCGCTACTCCCTCATCGGCCGCAGTCCACTGACCGAAATCACCCTCGAGCAGGCCCGACTGGTCGAAAGGGAACTGGCCGCCCCCAAGAATGCAGAATTAGCCCAGCCGGTCCGCGTCTACGTCGGCATGCGCAATTGGAAGCCTTACATTCCCGACGTCGTCCGCCAGATGCGCGCCGATGGCGTCGAGGAAGCCGCAGTCCTCTGCATGGCGCCGCAGAACTCGCGCACCAGCGTCGGCCTGTACCGCCGCGCCGTGGAAGCCGAAGCCGGCGGGTTGCGCATCGACTTCACCGAGGGGTGGGCGCGCCACCCCCTGCTGATCCAGGCCTTTGCCGAGCGGCTTCGCCCGGCGCTAAGCAAACTCAGCGCGGAGATTGGCTACCCGGCGCCGGTCCTGTTTACGGCCCACAGCGTTCCCTGCCGGACAGTCCAGGCGCCGGCAGCCGGCCAAAATCAAGATGCCGGGCCGCGCCTCTGGCCCGGCTCGGGCGCGGACCCCTACGCCGAGGAGGCCAAGGCAACCGCCGCGCTGGTGGCCGAAAGCGTGCCGGAGATATCCCAGTGGTGGTTCGCCTTCCAAAGCCAGGGCGCAAGCGGAGGACCGTGGATCGGCCCCAGCGTCGAAAGCACCCTGGATTCCATCGCCGCGGCCGGCGTCAGAGCCTTGATTCTCCAGCCCATCGGCTTCCTCTGCGACCACGTGGAGATTCTCTTCGATGTGGACATACTGTTCCATGAATATGCCGCCAAACTCGGGGTTCGGCTGGAGCGTCCCGAGTCGTTGAACGCCTCTCCGGCTCTGGCGCGTGCGGTTGCCGACCTGGCCCAGCAAGGGCTGGCGCGGCTCCGGGGAGGGGCCGCGCCGACCGACCCAAAGTAACGACGGGGCCGGAGATATCTGTCTCGCTCAATCGGCGAGTTCCAAGGGTCCGGCCCTGCGCTGTTCGTCGCTGCATTCCCGGGGAGGGCAAGCTGGTCAAAGTGTGGAAGATTCTCACGTCAACGCCTCTTTAATCAGTGGTATACAATCTTGATTGCGAACCTGAGCCGGTCGGCAGTCCGATTGCCGGATTTAGAGCAGGAGACTTCTGATTCACGTGATCTGTGGCGCCAGAGCAAGTCCCGCCCGACGCCGGTTGGTCCCGCCAGACGGCTTGCCTGCCCGAACAGAAGAAATTCTCTGCTCAGAACCAGGGGAAAACAGGTATGCTTTTCACTTGTGCTGTTCTTGGTTGCGGTGAGCTAGGCTCAGGTTCTTCGCTGCGACGATGGCTCGAGCCCGAATGGAAGGATCATGGACATGTACTGCAAGAAGTGCGGGACCAGCATGCGCCGTTTGTCGCGCCGTGGTTTTCTGCAAAACAGAATCTATTCTTTTTTCGGGTACTACCCCTGGGAGTGTCCCCTGTGCAGGGTCCCGACCATGCTGAAGAAGCAATATCAGCGCAGAACGCGCAGAACCCAGGAAAACAGCGCCGACTAGGCCGTGCGCCTCTTTTCACATCCGTTCGAGCCCCCGGGCACAATCCAAATCACCCTCCTGCAGCCGGACTCCCCGCTGCGATCAGGTGTTTTCGGCCCAAAAGACCGTCATCGCTGCGCCAGGCTCTGCTGCAAAACTCGCCTGTCCCAAACGGATTCCAGCCCTGAATTTCAGGAGCGGAAGAAGTTCTTGGCCAGGAAGATCACGTTAGCCGGCCGTTCCGCCAGCCGCCGCATGAAGTAGGGATACCACTCGCGGCCAAAAGGAACGTAGACCCGCACGTTGTAGCCTTCGCGGATCAGGCTGCGCTGCAGGTCGCGGCGCACGCCATAGAGCATTTGAAACTCGAAGCGGGCAGGCTCGATTCCGCGTTCACGGGCAAACGCTTTGGCGGCTTCGATCATGGCCTCGTCGTGGGTGGCAAGACCGTGGTAGATGGAGCTCTCCAGCAGCAATTTGGTCAGCTGCATATAGCTCTTGTCCACATCCGCCTTGGCGGGGAAGGCCACTTCGGCGGGCTCCTTGTAGGCGCCCTTGCAGAGCCGCACGCGGATGCCTTCAACGATCAACTGCTCAACATCCGCCTGTGACCGGTAAAGATAGGCCTGGATCACGATGCCGATCGAGCCGCGCAGCTCGGTCTTGGCATGGAGCCGGCGCACAATGTCCAGCGTCACCTGCGTCAGCGACGAATCCTCCATGTCGATGCGCACAAAATTGCCGGTGGCCTTGGCGTGCCGCGCGAGGCTCTCGGCAATGCTCCCGGCCAGCTCCGGTGAGAGCACCAGTCCCATCTGCGTGAGCTTCACGCTGATATTGGCCTTCAGCTTGTTCGCGGAGATCAAGTCCAGCAGCTGGTGGTAGATTTCGGCCGCGCGGTGCGCTTCCGCCTCGGAGCTGACACTCTCGCCCAGGGAGTCGAGCGAGACCAGCATCCCCTGTTGGTTGACGGCCTCGGCCACGCGCAGCGCGTCGCCAATCTCCAATCCCGCCACGAAGCGGGAACTCATTTTCCGACCAAACCGGGAGTGCTCGCAGAACCGCCGCAAAGCGCGATTCTTACTCAGTGCAATGAAAGCAGAACGTAAAACGGGCATACAACATTCCTGTCGGCGAGCGCCCCAGCGTGGGCCGTCAGCCGCACACAACAGTTTCGCACAATCGGAAAGGCGCGCCGTTCCGGTCGGTACCGCCCTAAGAGTGCGGGTGCCCCATCCTTGGCGCAGTTTTATCGCGTCAAGGGTGGGAAACCACCAGCCACCATCCGCCTTCACTGCACCTCAACCACCGTGCTCCCGTGCGCGGGCAGCGTCACGCTCACATCCTTCGACGGCTTGCCCGTTTCGCTGGTCCACGCATCCGCGGCAGCGTGCTTGGCGTTATCCAGCCCCAGCTCTTTCCAGGTGGCGCGCAGCGTGACCGGGCTCCCTCCGAGGTTGAAGAACGCAAAATACTCCGCATAGCCGCGCGCGCCCGGAGTATTGATGGTGGCCCGCCAAACACGCGCATTCTCAAAGCCTGCGGGCAGGCTCGACGCCTCCACGGGCCGGCTGAACGACGAGGCCTGGTCGATGAACAGCAGCGTCTGGTTGGTGATCAGCGAGCGCGTGTAGCTGTCCAGTTTGGTCAGGTTGGCGCCCAGGATCAGCGGGCACCGCGCCACCGCCCACAGCGTGTATTCGGTTTTCTCTTCGTCGGGCGTCAGCCGCGACTGCCGCGCATCGCCCCATCCGGGATGCGGCCCCAGCCAGCCAAACGGAAGCATATCCTCGTCCGGCCAGCTCCCCGGCCCCACATACGGAACCCACCCGGGCAGCCGGTCGAAGGCGTCGCGTGTGCCGAAGGGAAATTCCCCCGCGCCCGCCTTGTGTTCCGCTTGCCACACATCCCAGTGGTCGTCCGCGATGCGCCACATCTGCGCGTGTTCGGCCACCTCGGCGGCGTGTTCCAGCGCCGTCGGCCCTGGCGAAAGGCTCAGCACAATCGGCCGCCCCGTCTTGCGGATGGCCTTGCTGATCTGGTCGATCTCGCTGGCCCTGTAGGGGTGGTCGCTGACGCAATCCACCTTGATGAAGTCGAGGCCCCAGGCAGCGTATTTGCGCATCATCGAGTCGTAGTAGGCCTGCCCCGCCGCGCTGTCCGCCACGCCCCAGTTGCCTTCGTCCCACGGGCAGGGCGAGCTCTTGTCGGCCGCGTCCACGGCGTGGAAGCTCGACCCGGCAATCGGCAAATTGTCCTTCACTACCTGCCGCGGAATCCCGCGCACAATATGGATGCCGAACTTCAGCCCCTTGGCGTGAACCCAGTCGGCCAGCGGCTTGAAACCCGCCCCATTGGCCGAGGAAGGGAAGCGGTTCGCGGCAGGAATCAGAATGCCGTTCGCGTCCCACACATACTTGCGCGCCTCCAGCTTGTCCGCGAAGGGGTCCTGCATATACCACCCCTCGTCGATCACCGCATACTCCCAGCCAAACTCGCGCAGCCCGGCGAGCACGGTCGCGTTGGCCCGGTAGCCGGCCTCGTCGATCGTCAGCCCATAGGCATCCCAGCTATTCCACCCCAGCGGCGGTTGCAGGGCAATGCTCTGTGCGGGCAATTGCGTTGCAGTGACAACGGCGAGAACGAAGACAGTAGCGAGAAAAACACGAAGTCGAGCCATGCGAAAATCGTATACCACCACCGCCGCCCGCGCACTCCATCGAAAGATCCCAAAGCGCAACCGCTGACTCGCTGACTCGCTGCTCCGCGCCCCCTCCCGTGCGATAAGCTTGACCAGAGGTGTTTCCCATGCGTTTTCGCGCCCTCAGTCGCATGGCTCTTGCGCCGTTCGTCCTGCTCCTTGCCGTCGGTCTGGCAGGCCAGCAACCCTCTCTTCAGAACGCGCCCAACCCGCCGCTTCCCGTCCTCCACGTCGACAACGGCACCAACTCGCCCGCCGCCCAGCGCGCCCACTACGTGGTCCTGGTCTCGCTCGACGGCTTCCGCTGGGACTACGCCAAGCGCGACGGCGCAACCCACCTCCTCGCCCTCGGCAAGCACGGCGTCTGGGCGCCCGAAGGCATGCTGCCCAGCTTCCCTTCGCTCACCTTTCCTAACCACTTCACCATCGTCACCGGCCTCTATCCCCAGCACCACGGCCTCGTCGCCAACAGCTTTTACGAGGAGACCAAACAGGCCCGCTACGCCATCGCCGACGCCAAAGCCGTCACCGACGGCTCCTGGTATTCGGGCACCCCGCTGTGGAGTCTGGCCGAGAGCCAGGGCATGCGCACCGCATGCTTCTTCTGGCCGGGTTCCGAGGCCAAAATCGCCGGCTTCCATCCCACCTACTATCTCCATTTCGACGACAAAATCGACGACACCGCCCGCATCCAGCAGGTGCTCGCCTGGCTCCGCCTGCCCGCGCCCGACCGCCCCCACTTCATCACCCTCTACTATTCCGAGCCCGACCACGAGGGCCACGAGTTTGGCCCCGACGCCAGGGAAACCAAAGCCGCCGTACTCAAAGTCGACGGCCTGATGGGCAAGCTCAAGGCGGGCCTCGACGCGACCGGCCTGCCCATCGACCTGGTCGTCGTGAGCGATCACGGCATGGCCAAAGTCGAAGGCGGCTGGATCACCCTCGACCAGTTCGCCGACCTCGCCGGCTTTGAAACCGCCGGAACCCTGCTCTACGGCAAGACAGAGGAAGACCGCGCCCGCGTCTACAACCAGCTCAAGCATGCCTCGTCGCAGTTTGTCGTCTACCGCCGCAAAGATGTGCCCGCCGATCTCAACTACAGCCAGAACCCCCGCACCGGCGACCCCGTCGTCATCGCCACCGGCCCCTACGCCCTCCGCGCCCACGCTCCCGCCGCCGGCAAGCCCGATCCGCCGCCCATCCCCGGCATGCACGGCTACGACCCCCGCAAAATGCCCGACATGAAGGCCAGCTTCTTTGCCGCCGGACCCGATATAGTTGCAGGAAAGACAGTTGCGCCCTTTGAAAATGTGAATCTCTACCCCTGGCTGGCTCACATGCTCGGTCTGACTGCGCCCAAGACCGACGGCAGCCTGAACGTGCTCGCCGGAACCCTGCGCGACGGCGGCGCAACCAGAGACAACCCGGCCAACTGACAGCAGCTCGAAGGAGTTCAGCAAGCATGAATGCAGTGTTGGGAATCGATGGCGGAGGGACACACACCCGCGCCTCGATCGTTTTGGGCGACCGGGTTTTGGCGCACGGAGAAAACGGCTCCATCAAGCGCCTGCGCGTAGGCGCTGAAGCTGCCGAGGCCAACCTGCGCGCGCTGCTCAAGGATGTGTACGCCCAGGCCGGTGTCACCAGTGTCCGCGCCGCCTCCTGCGGCGTGGCCAGCATGACCATGCCCGGCGTCGCCGAATGGATCACCGCGGTCCTCCACGACTTTGGCGCGGAGCGCTCTGAGGTTGTCGGCGACCAGGTCATCGCCCTCGACGCAGCCTTTCAGGGCGGTCCCGGAATCCTCCAGATCGCCGGAACCGGCTCCAACACCATTGGCCGCGCCCCCGACGGCGGCCGCGAAGGCGCCGGTGGCTGGAGCTCGCGCCTCGGCGACGAAGGCTCCGGCTACTGGATCGGCGTCAACAGCCTGCGCCGCGCCCTCCACGCCTACGACCGCGAGCAGCCCACGCGCATTCTCGACAAGGTAGGCGAAATCTGGGGCACCGCGAATCTTGATGACCTGGTGAACCTGGGCGACGGTTCTCCCGCGCCGGACTTTGCCGCTCTCGCGCCAGCCATCAACGACCTGGCCGAGGCCGGCGATGCGGTCGCGCTTGACGTACTCGACCAGGCCGGCGCAGACCTCGTCTCCTTCGTTCTCCTCGTCCGCTCCAAGCTCCGCCGCAAGCACAACATCGCCGGCGAAGTCCCCGTAGCCTGGACCGGCGGCGTCGTTGAAAAAATGCGCATTGTGCGCGAAGTCTTCTTCGCCGGCCTCCAAGCCGCCGCGCCCCAGATGCCCGTAGCCCGCGAAGGCGTCATCCCCCTCAACGGAGCCGTCTGGCGCGCCCAGCGCCTCGCGGAGTCAGCGACCTAAAGCCCGGGCGCAGATAGTCTGGATGACCCATCCACGGCAGGTCTTTGTTGCTGAGCCAGGCGTGTGAAACCACGAGATCGAAACGATCTAGTGCGTCGGCGTCGCCCGCTTCCCGTTCACGAACGAAGCCAGCAGCCCGCCCGCGCCATTCACGGCCACCAGGTTCGCCGGTTGCCCCACGGCAAGCGTTCCCGCCCGATCGCCAAACCCGGTCATAGCGGCCGGGTTGGCCGTGAGCAGCCGCAAGCCGTCTTCCAGCGAGGCCCCGGTAAACCTCAGGAAATTGGCCAGCGCCTTATCCAGCGAAAGCAGGCTCCCGGCCAGCACATCGCCGAACGAGGCTCTGCCGTTGGCCACCTGCACTTTGAATCCGCCCAGTTGGTACCAGCCGTCCGGCATGCCCGCGGCGCTCATCGCGTCTGTAATCAGGATGGCCCGCTCCGGCCCCTTCGTGCGCCACCAGATCTTCACCATCTCCGGCGTGTTGTGGATGCCGTCGCAAATCAGCTCGGCATAGAGCGCGTCGTCCGTGAGCACCACGCCCAGGATGCCCGGTTCGCGGTGGTCCAGCGCCCGCATGGCGTTGAAGGTGTGCGTGGCGCTCACTGCTCCGGCGGCAATGGTGGCGCGGGTCTGGGCCGCCGTGGCATCGGAGTGGCCCACCGAAACCCGCACGCCGCGCGCCGTCGCGTGCGCCGCCAGCTCCGGCGCTCCCGGCAGCTCCGGCGCCAGCGTCATAATGCGAACGTGCCCCTCGGCAGCTTCGTAGAGCTTGTCGAACGTGGCGATGTCAGGCTCCAGCAGGTATGCGGGCGGATGCACGCCCCGCTTGGCGTGCGAAAGGAACGGCCCTTCCAGGTGAATGCCGATGGGCCAGGTGACGGCCTGGTCCGCGTCCGGCGGATGAGCCAGCAGCCGGGCCAGACCCGCCAGCGAACGCAGCGTCGCATCCATGGGAGCGGTGACCGTGGTAGCCAGGTAGCTGCCGGTGCCGTGCGCGGCAAGAAAGCGCCCCATGGTCGTGAGCGCTTCCGGCGTAGCTTCCATCACATCGTGGCCGGCTGCGCCGTGGGTGTGTACGTCCAGGAACGCCGGAGCCAGCGTGGCGCCGGGAAAATCCAGAACCTTAGCCCCGCCCGGCAACTCGCCCTCGCCGCGCGAGTGAATCGATACAATGCGCCCATCTTCGATTGCAACAACCGGCCGGTCCAGCAGGCCGGTCCCGTTCCAAAGCTTCTCCGCAGTCAGCACCGTTCGCATAACGAAAAGCTTACCGCACGGGCGTGCTGCGGCGCCTGCTCGGGAACCTCGCAGCGAGCTTCAAACTCACCCGCTCACTCCGAGCTCACCCGCTCACTCATAAATCAATGGACGAGCAGCTTGCCTTCCGGCATGCGCAGCCCGGCCTGCGTTTGCGCCGCCTTCAGTGCCGCCTGCGTCGCGGCCAACTCCGCCCGGCACGAGGTCAGCTGCGCGGACAGCAGCGCAAACTTCGACTCCAGGTACATGCGCAACTCTCCGATGGCCTCTTCCAGCCGGTCATTGGCGGCAATCTGCTCGGCCTGGCTCACCTGCACCGCTTTCAGGTTGGGCAGGATCACCTCGGCGAGCAGGCAGGTAAGGGAAGCAGCGGGATCGTTCATGAGCAGATTCTAAGCAAAATCCCGCGAAAACGCATGATTACGGTTGCCCCGCCAAAGGTAACGATTCAAGGGTCCGCCCGGCGCGCGAACGGGAGTAACGAATATTTGAAGCACAAGGCGGGCTGTCTTTGCTAAGGTTTTGCCATGAAGATCAGAGCTGTGTTGTCGGTTGCCGGTTTGCTTCTCGTCTTTGGTCTGCGCTTGGTCCCGGCTCAAACTCCGGCTCAAACTCCGGCTCAAACTCTAGATCTGCCCACCAGCAAGCAACTGATTGGCGAGATTCCGGGCCATCCCCAGCGCCTCAACAGCCTGCCCATGTCCATGGCCATCTCTCCCGGCGGTCGCTACGTGGTCACGGTCAACGCCGGCTACGGAACCTTTGAGTCAAAGTACAAGCAGTCGCTCGCCGTCCTCGACACCGAAACAGGCGTCCTCGAAGACTTCCCCGACGACCGCACGCTGGTGGACGCGAAGCAGACGCTCTACTCCGGTCTCGCCTTCAGCCGCGACGGCAAGCATCTCTACGCCAGCATGGCCTCATACACCAACCCGCTGCCCGACGGCAAAAGCGCCACCGGCAACGGCGTCGTGGTCTACAGCTTTATCAGCGGAAAGATCGCGCCCGACCGCTTCATCCCGCTGCCTTTGCAGCCGCTCGCTCCCGGCCGCAAGACCATGCTCAACGGCGATAAGGAAGGCGACAAGGGCGTGCCCTATCCGGCTGCTCTTGCCGTGGTTGGGCCGGCAGACCCCTCGCGCGAAAGACTGCTCATCGCCGACAGTCTCTCCGACGACGTGCTCCTCATCGACCCGGCCAGCGGCAAAATCGAGCGGCGCTTCGATCTGAGCGAGAGCAACGCCGTCCCCTCCACTTATCCCATCGCGCTCATCGTGCCCAAGCTGGGCGGCCGTGCCTTTGTCGCTCTCTGGAATGCCTCGGAGATCGCCGAGCTCGATCTCTCCAGCGGCAAGGTGGACCGCAAGCTCGACCTGCTCAAGCCGGCCAGCCCCACCGCGCCCGGCACGCATCCCTGCGCCTTCGAGCTCTCGCCCGATGAAAAGACGCTTTACGTCGCCCTGGCCAATCGCGACGCCGTGGCCGCAGTCGATGTGGGTCCCGGCGAGTATCACGGCCACTTCTCCGTCAAGGGCTACTTCGACACGCGTCTCCCCGGCCAGAGCTACTTCGGCGCCGAGCCCGAGGCCCTCGCCATCAACGCCGACGGCAGCCGTCTGTACGTGGCCAACGCCATCACCGACGCCGTCGCCGTCATCGACACCGGCAAGCTCAACCGCGCCGCCGCCAAAGAGGGCATGGTCGAACCCATCGGCTTCATCCCTACCGAGTGGATGCCCATGGACCTCGCGTTCCTCGCTTCAAAGTCCGGCGGCAAGCTCTACGTGGCTACCGCCAAGGGCCATGGAACCGGGCCGAATAACTTCCCTCCACCGGAGACCGGCGAGTCCAGGCCGAGCGGTTCCCACCGGGCCACCACTTATATTGGAACGCTGCTCCATGGCTCTCTTGCCGTGCTCGATATCAAGGACATTGAAAAGGATCTTCCGCATTGGACCGACGTGGTCATGGAGTCCAATCGCATGAAGGCGGCCGCGGAGACGATCGCCTTTGCCGGCGGGGCCGCGAGCCGCATCAAGCACGTCATCTACATCATCAAGGAGAACCGCACCTACGATCAGATCCTTGGCGACCTGAAGAAAGACGGCAAGCCTATAGGCAACGGCGACCCCAGCCTGACCATGTACGGCGAGGCCATTACTCCCAACGAACACAAGCTGGCCCTCCAGTTCGGCGTGCTCGACAACTTCTACGACTCGGGCGAAGTCTCCGGCGACGGGCACGTCTGGTCCAACGCCGCCATCGGCACCGACTATCTTGAAAAAACCTGGCAGCAATCCTATCGCGGCGGCCAGCACACTTACGACTACGAGGGCGTGGTGGCCGAGGGGCTGCCCCTGCTGCAGAAGATTCCCGACGTGAACGAGCCGGCCTCGGGCTACCTGTGGGGCAACCTCGCCGCGCATGGCAAGACCTACTACCACTTCGGCGAATTCATCGCCACCACCTTTTGCGACGAGATGAAGACCGCGAATCCGCAATCAGGCCCCATGCTGGCCGGCGCCAACTGCGCGCGCAAGACCGTTGCGCCCGGCGAGGCGCTGCCTGCCGCGTGGGGCGGTGGAGTGAACAAATGGCCTTGGGCGATTCCGTTGATTGCGACGAATGTTGCGACGAAGCCGGAGTTGGTGGGCCATTTTGCCGAAGAGGAGCCGGATTTCGAACTGTCTGTTCCAGACCAGGTGCGCGTGGAGATTTTCATGCGCCACTTGAAGGGCTGGGTCGCCGACAAGGAGCAAGGCAACGAAACCATGCCCAACTTCGTCACGCTGCGCCTGGGCAACGACCACACCGCGGGAACGCGTCCCGGCGGGCCCACGCCCAATTCTTCCGTGGCCGATAACGACCTTGCCGTCGGCCGCGCCGTCGAGGCCATCTCGCACTCGCCCTTCTGGGACGATACTGCGTTCTTCATCCTCGAAGACGACGCGCAGAACGGCGGCGATCACGTCGACGCGCACCGCAGCATTGCCCTGGTCATCAGCAAATACGCACCGCACGCGACCAAGGACGCGCCTTTCGTAGACAGCAGGTTCTACTCGACCGTCAGTGTCGTCCGCACCATGGAGTCTCTGCTCGGTCTGCCGCCCATGAACAACAACGACGCACTCAGCTCGCTGATCTCGACGTTGTTTACCGGCCACGGCGACCAGCCCGCCTACACCGCCGACTACGCCAATCGCGACAACGGCCTCATCTACACCGCGAATGCGAAAACTGCGCCCGGCGCAAAGGAGAGCGTGAAGATGGACTTCCGCCACGCCGACCGCGCCGACGCGCAAAAGCTCAACGTGATTCTGTGGAAGGACGCGATGGGCGACGCGCCCGTGCCCGCAATGCTCAAGGAGCGGCTCAAAAAGACGACCAAAGACGAAGATGATTGAGCCCGCGCAATGAACAGGCCCACCAAAACCTTGTCATCTTGAACGAAGCGCAGCGGAGTCGAGCGGGCGCGGGAGATAGGGACGAAAGTTTTCGCCCTGCAATTAAGGCTCAGACAGACAAGCGTCGAGCAACCGGCGAAAGACGATTGCGGTGCGCTTCCAGTCTCCTTGCATCGCTTTGACGCCGGCTTCGGCGTAGCCGACGTCTGGTCTGGGGCGTAAGCGGATGAAGGGAGGCAGGCCGTAACGCATCGCAATCCAGTTGGCCCAAAGACGCGCAGTGCGGCCGTTTCCGTTGGCGAAGGGATGGATTCGCACCCACTCGGAATGAGCCCAGGCGCAGAGGTCCAAAATGGCTGCCAGATGGTCGGCATCCGGCTCCCGGCCTGCCGGAAGCAGTGAGTCCAACTCCGCTACAAGCGTCTGGAGCCTGGTCTCAAATTCCGCCAAAGCTCCTGCGACATCTGCCGCGTCCACACCGTAGTATGGCCCGACCTTCACCTGGACGTTTTCAAGACCCGGTTCCCCGCGGAACGTGCCGACAAAGCGCGAGTCGGGCACTTTCAGGCCTCTCATGAAGAGGGCTTGCCAACGCCTTGCAACTCCCAGCGCCGGATGCTCCCCATGCCGCGCTGCGCCAACGATCTCTTTGAGAACCTGCGCGAGGTTCTTCCTTGACTGGGGGCTGTCTTTGTCCCAGTCAGGCACCTAGGAGCTCACGAATCCTGCTTTGCACGGGTCCGGCAGGTGCGAGCTGTCCGTTGATGAAATGGCCCTCGATCGATGTGCCTTCCAGCGGATCGTCGAGGGTTGCCTCGGACTCCACAAACGCGGCCCTTGCCTTCTGAAATCCTGGATCCCGCTCCCGGTAGGCTCGAAGGCGCGCAAGGGTCTCTTCCAAGCTGACTTCCTTCGGCCCACGGCGGCTGAGGAAACCCTTGATGGCTTCATTGAGAAGCTGATTCACGGGACGCCCCTCAATCTTGCTGAGGCCCTCCAGGGCGGCACGCTCTTCGGCGTCAATTCTCAAGGTGAAGGGGACTCGGGCCATGTTCGTACGTTACTCCCAAACCTAGGTGATGTCAATTCCATGTTTTGACATCACCAATGCGGGAATGATCTCTCCACGATGTCTCGCCGGCTCATGCGCGGGCGGATGGGCGTTTGTCTTGACGGCCCGCTGAGGAAAGAATGAAGGGGCCTTTGGGGGTGAGACCTTCTCTTTTGAGTTTCGTTCCTGAGGGCGGGATCAATAGACTATCCCCATGACCAAGCGAATCGGCGTCCATCTCGGCACCGCCGGCGGCGCATCCAACGCCGTCGAGCGCGCCCGCGAGATCGGCGCCAACACCTTCCAGTTCTTTTCCTCCAGCCCGCGCATGTGGCGCGCGCCCAAGGTCGATCCGGCACAGGCTGCCCGCATGAAAGAACTCCGCGCCAAGCTCGACGTAGGCCCATTGGTCATCCACACCAGCTACCTGGTCAACGTCTGCAGCCAGACCGACGACGTGCGCCAGAAGAGCGTCGATGCCTTTCGCGGCGAGATCGAGCGCGCGCTGACATGGGGAGCAGAGTATCTCGTCCTCCATCCCGGCTCGTGGAAGGGCCTCACCCGCGACGAAGGCCTGAAACTCGCAGCCGACTCCATCACCCGCGCCATCGAGGGGTTGCCCTGGCAGGGAACCGGCTTCAATATCCTGATTGAAAACACCGCGGGCGCGGAGTTTTCGCTGGGCGGCAGCTTTGAGCAGGTAGCCGAACTGGTTGCGCGCCTCCGAGCCACCGCGCCCGTAGCCGTCTGCCTGGACACATGTCACACCCACGTCGCCGGCTACGACTTGGTCACCGATGCCGGCTACGCCGAGACAATGAAGCAGATCGCCGCAACCGTCGGCTTCGAAGCCGTTCGCGTCTGGCACTGCAACGACGCCAAGGCCGAGCGCGGCTCCAAGCTCGACCGTCACGAGCACATCGGCCAGGGCACCATGAGCGTCGAGCCCTTCCGCCGCCTGCTCAACGACGCGCGATTTGCCCACGCCGCCTTCATCGCCGAAACCCCGGTCGACGAACCCGGCGACGAGGAGCGCAATGTGCGCGTCCTGAAAAGCCTGCTTGAATCCTCATAAGCGCTCCCTCCGCTGCCGGGCGATTCTCCACGGAAAAATTCCCCTGTTCGAGGCGACTTTTCTTCCCCAGCGCCCGTCAAAGTCGAAATTGTCCAGGTTTAATCGGTTGATTTTCAAGGAGGCCGTACCATGAGAACCCTGAGCAAGACTCTTCCCATCATCCTGGCCGCAGCGCTCTCGGCACAGATCGCCCTCGCGCAGGCCGCGCCCAAGCCCGCTGACAGTCCATCCAAGGTTCTGCTCGATAGCTGGAACGACGTGGGCCGCAAACTGATTGCCATGGCCGAGGACTTCCCCGAAGACAAGTACGACTTCAAGCCGAATCCTGTGCAGCGTTCTTTTGCCGAGCAGCTTCTGCACGCCGCCGGCGGCAACTACTTCTTCATCAACCCGGCCAAGGGCACGAAGCCGCCCGCCGGCGACCCCAAGCGGGCCGACTACGCCACCAAGGCGGCTGTCGTCGCCTTCGTCAAGCAGTCCTTTGCCGACGGCGCCGCGCTCATCAAGAGCAAGGGCGACAGCGGACTGAATGACCCCTTCATCGATCCTTTCGGCAACCAGATGACCCGCTTCTCCGACGGCGCCTGGGGATTCATCGAGCACTCTGGCGAGCACTACGGGCAGCTGGTTGTCTACTACCGCGTTGCCGGACTCGTGCCTCCCGAGTCGCGCCCGAAGAAGTAAGCCGCGGACAGCCGCAAAAATTCTGGTTGCTTTGTGTTCAGCCCAGCGTCAGACTGTCTGTAACTGGATTCCATGACGGGAGGTTGAATCATGCGCGGAAGCATCGGTGTAGCGTTAGCGCTGGTTGCGTTTGCAGGCGGGTCGCTGGCGGCCTCGGGTCAGGCTCCCAGGACCACGGTCAACAACAACGGAACCGCGAGGCATGCGCAGACCGCACGGCTGCCTTACACGGCGGAGTTCAAGACAACCACCGTGCAGACGCTTGCCAACGGCAGCACGGTGACGCGCGAGTCAACCGAGATCATTGCCCGCGACGCGTTGGGGCGGCAGTATATGTCATCCACCAGCACCCCCACGCTGGAGGGCCAGACGGTGCTGACCATGGTCAACATCAACGACCCCGTAGGCCGGACGCATAGTTTCTGGACCGTGCCGGGGCAGAGGGCCACGGTCACCAGCTTCCCCGCAGCAGACGCCGCGCCTGCCTCCTGTGCGTCGGCCGCCCCGGCGCCTGTGCCGCAGACCGAGGAGGCGCAGCGTGCCAGGCCCACGACGGAAGACCTGGGCACACAGACCTTCCAGGGACTGCAGGCGCACGGTCAGCGCAGCACCTGGACCATCCCGGCGGGGACAATCGGAAACAGCGAGCCCCTGGCGCACACCGGCGAGCAGTGGTTTTCCACCACCCCGGGCCTGAGCGGCATCAACGTCCACCAGGTGAACGATGACCCGCAGAGAGGCGCCACGACCAGGGAACTCGTGAGGTTTACCCAGGGTGAGCCGGACGCGGCCATGTTCCAGCTTCCGCAGGACTACGAGGTTGTTGTCCAGGAAACGCACGATGAGGTGCGCTGCCCGCAATAAACCGGCGCTCCGCCAACCTTCGCCGAACTTGCTTGCTTTCTTCCGCCTGGTGTTGATCGTTTGCAGACTGCCCCCGCTTATTTTGCAAGAATGAGCAAAAGAGAACAGAGGTGCGTCCCAAATCGATGTACACTCGTTTCGGGATCGATGGTGTTCTTAGATCGATCCTGCAAAGTTCTTCCCCAGTCATGCACTTTTCACGCTAAGAGCGTCACGAAGTAACGGACACCCACGATCGGCGAAAGATTGTCGAAAATATCGGCAATTGTCTGTCACGCTGGCATGGTCGAGAACCACTAATAGTGTGGATGTCCTGTCGGCTGGAGGGGTGTGCTATGCGTGCAAGGACTCTTGGAGGGTTAGCAATCTTTGCTGCTGCGAACTTTGCCCTGCAGGCCTGGAGCCAAGCTTCCGGGGGGCAGCCCAACGCCCTCAACAGCACCACTTCGAATGGCGGACCCGAACCCTACGTCGCGGAGTTCAAGGTTACTGCCGTGAAGACAATGGCCGATGGATCCACCATTACCCAGGAATTTACCCAAGTCCGGGCAGTAGACGGGCAGGGACGTACCATGACCGCAATGACCACGGTCCCGTCATCCAGCGACGACACACCGGCCACGAAAGTCACTGTCTTCGACCCGGTAACTTGGTCAAGCACCAGTTGGGACTCTCAAAGAAGCCTCGTCACCGTGGTAAAAAAGCCCTTGCCCGGATCGGGAGTCGGTTCCTGTTCGATCATGGCGCCCCAAATCGTTTCTGCAGGCTTGACCACGGATAGTCAAACGAGCACCAAAGCGCGCGCGGTGGTTGGCACGCCAACCGGGGTTACCGCAGGGCTTGGAGCCTTCCCGAACCCCGCGCACGTCAACACAACGATCGAGAACCTTGGGACTGAAACGATCCAGGGGCTGGTGGCGCGCGGCACCCGCGTCACACAGACCACCCCTGCAGGCGCAATCGGTAACAGTGGGCCGCTCGTCAACACGAGGGAAACGTGGCAGACCAACGCACATGGCATCGCTCTGACGATCCGCGAGGTGGATGACGACCCGAAAAATGGGAAGAGGACCATGGAACCGGTGAAGTTCAGCTTCGGGGAACCGGATCCGGCCAGCTTCCTGCCGCCGGAAGGCTACGAGATCGTGACCCAGGAAATGCAACAGGCTGCTTGCCAGCAAGCGTCGCATTCCGCCCAATAGTTGCCTCCCCGTTTACACTTGAAGGGTGATGGCGGAAGACAAAGAACTGCGTTACGACCCGGCGGCGATTGAACCCAAATGGCAGCAGCGATGGGCGGCTGACCCCGCGCTCTATGTGGCCGAGCCCGCGACCTGCGGCAAGCCCAAGTATTACGTCCTGGAGATGCTGCCCTATCCCAGCGGCCAGTTGCACATGGGCCACGTGCGCAACTACTCCATTGGCGACGCCCTGGCCCGCCACATGTGGATGCGCGGCTACAACGTGATGCACCCCATGGGCTGGGATGCCTTCGGGCTGCCGGCGGAGAACGCCGCCATCAAGAACAACGTTCCGCCGCGTCAGTGGACGCTGGCCAACATCGCCGCAATGAAGCGGCAGTTTCAGCGCCTGGGCATGGGCTTCGACTGGGCCACGGAAGTGACCACCTGCCTGCCCGACTACTACCGCTGGAACCAGTGGTTCTTTCTGCGCATGTACGAGCGCGGCCTCGCCTATCGCAAGAAGAGCAAGGTCAACTGGTGCCCGGAGTGCGCCACCGTGCTGGCCAATGAGCAGGTCATCGACGGCCGTTGCTGGCGTCACGAAGACACGATTGTGGAGCAGCGCGACCTGGTGCAGTGGTTCCTGCGCATCACCGCGTACGCGCAGGAGCTGCTCGACGGCCTCGACAAGCTCGACGGCTGGCCGGAAAAAGTGCGCACCATGCAGCGCAACTGGATCGGCCGCAGCGAAGGGACGGAGGTTGATTTCTTCCTCGAAGAACAGGGTTCAGAGTTCAGGGTTCAGGGTTCAGAAAAGACGCGCATCCGCGTCTTCACCACGCGCGTGGACACCATCTTTGGCGCGACCAGTGTGCAGCTTGCGCCGCAGCATGCATTGGTCGCGGCATTCACGGCTGCCGACCCCGCGCTCAAGGCGCAGGTGGATGAGCTGATTGAGCAACAGAAGAAGGCGCGCGAAGCCGGCGATCTGGGAGCGATCGAAAAGCACGGCGTCCCGACCGGGCACTTTGCCATCAACCCTTACAACGGCGCGCGCGTGCCCATCTGGATCGCCAACTACATCCTCGCCGATTACGGCACCGGCGCTATCATGAGCGTTCCAGGGCACGACGAACGGGACTTCGAGTTCGCTACCAAATATGGACTGCCGATCTTGCGTGTAATCGCTCCGGCCGATCCCAATGCCGAGGAGCCGGCACTGCCTTTCACAACCGAAGACGGTGTTGTCGTCAACTCCGGCGAGTTTAGCGGCCTCGGCTACAACGAAGCAGTAAAGCGTATGCAGGCGGCTGCGGTTGACGGCAAGTTTGGCGAAGCGAAAGTCACCTTCCGCCTGAAGGATTGGGGCGTGAGCCGCCAGCGCTACTGGGGTACGCCGATTCCCATGGTCTATTGTCAGTCTCACTGCGAGGGCGACGGCCCGCTGCCTGTGCCCGACGACCAGTTGCCCGTGCTGCTGCCTGAGCAGATTGAGATTACTCAGCAGGGCGGCTCGCCGCTGGCCCGCGTGCCGGAGTTCGTCAACACGACCTGTCCCAAATGCGGCGGCCCAGCCAGGCGCGAGACCGACACCATGGACACCTTTGTCGACTCCAGCTGGTACTTCTACCGCTACACCGACGCGAATAATGCAAACGCTCCCTTCGACTCCGGGATAGTCAAGTACTGGTTCCCCATCGACCAGTACATCGGCGGCGTGGAGCACGCGATTCTGCACCTCATCTACTCGCGATTCTGGACCAGGGTGATGCGCGACCTCGGCCTGGTGACCAACGACGAGCCGGTGCGGCGCCTGTTTACGCAGGGCATGGTCATCAAGGACGGGCACAAAATGTCCAAGTCCAAGGGCAACGTGGTTTCGCCCGACGACATGGTGGCCCGTTACGGCGCCGATGCCGCGCGCGCCTATTCGCTCTTCGCCGCCCCGCCCGATCGCGATCTCGACTGGCAGGAAGACGGCGTCGCTGGGGTGAGCCGCTTCCTGGCACGCGTCTGGCGCCTCACCACGAAGTATGCGCCTGTCGCCCGCGCGGGCCGCGGCCATCAGGCCGAAGCGCCTGCTGGCCTATCGCTGAAACTGCTGCGCAAGCTGCACCAGACCATCGCCAAAATAACGCTCGACTTCGAGGGCCGCTGGCACTTCAACACCTGCGTGGCCGCAATCATGGAACTGGTGAACGAGATTCAGGCCGCCGACGCGCAACTGGCCGCCGGCGATGTCCCGCCGCCCGTGATGCTCGAACTGCTGCGCTCGCTGGTCCTCCTGCTCGCGCCGTTTGCGCCGCACCTTATCGCCGAGTTGTGGGAGGAGTTGGGCGAGGAGGGTTCCATTCTGCGCGCGCCCTGGCCGCAGAGCGATCCCGAACTGGCGAAGGAAGACGAACTGGAAGTTCCAGTGCAGATGAACGGCAAGCTGGTCACAGTGGTGCTTGTGGCCGCCGATGCCGACGCGAAGACCCTAGAGGCCGCTGCCCTGGCCGACGAAAAAGTGCAAGGCCGCATCGCCGGCAAAACCGTGGTCAAGGTGATTGTGGTCCCGCGCAAGCTGGTGAACCTGGTGGTCAAATGACGGCTCCGCTGCGCGGAACTCAGTCGCTCGTGGGTCAGATGGGATTTGTCTTCGACCGGCCGCTGCTCACACTGATCGAGGTCGCCTGGCGCTGGTTCTTCGGCATCCCCTTTGTTGCTGTCTGCTGGATCGAGGCGCAGAAGATTCTCGCGGCAGTCCCGCCGGAGTCCGCCGGACTCAACGCCATCAACGCGCAGAATCCCTGGCAGGCGTCGCTGCAACTGGCCCACGCCTGGGCGGTGTATCAGCCGCACATCCATCAAGTCCTGCGCTGGCTCGCGCCCCTCTTCGCGCTGGCTTGGGTGATCGTCTCGGGTGTTGGCCGCAGCCTCGTCCTTCAGCGTCTCGACTCCGATCTGGCTCCGCGGCTGCGCCTCCGCCCGTTCGCAATAATGGCGTTGCAGGCGGGCTGGCTCGCACTTCTGAGCGCAACATGCTGGGCGTGGTTCGTCTCCATGCAATGGGCCGCGGCCACGCACATCACCACCGGCGCGGAGCCCGACCTGGTGGGCTTTGCCTTCTGGGCCATCTTTCTGGCGCTGGGATTCTTCACCCTCTGGGCGCTGGTCAGTTGGACGCTTTCCATCGCTCCACTGGTGATGCTTCTGGAACAGCGCTCCGCGTTTTCAGCTCTTGGCCAGAGTCTTCGCCTCGGAAAAACATTCACCGGCAAGCTGGTGGAGATCAACCTGGTGATGGGCATTGTAAACCTGGCGCTGATTGTTCTGGCCATGGTTCTGTCGGCCGCCCCGCTGCCCTTCAGCGACCAGCTTGGCGCGGACGCGCTGCACTGGATCGATGCCGCCGCCGTGGTCTTCTACCTTGTGGCCTCCGACTATTACCAGGTGGTGCGGCTGAAGGGATTTGAAGAGTTCTGGAAGATGTTCAGAGGCAGCAGGTCAGGAATTCAGCGGGTCAACGAGTCAGCGTAGCCGCGCTCCCTACTTGCCTGCTCCCGCGGCGGCTTCTTCCTTGAGGAAAGCATCGCTCAGCGTGCCCTTCTTCTGCGCAATGGGCAATAGAGTCGGGTAGAACTGGACAAAGGTTGTGTCTACCGCGGCGTGGGCTGCGTGGCATGTGTAACAGTCCGCTCCCTGTGGAATCAGCGTGCCGTTGCCGCTCGCGGAATGGAACGAGAAAAAGGCCCACTTGCCCGGAAACCGCGCCTCGTCCTTGACGTGAACCTCTATGTCCATCACGTCGCCTGCCTGGAAATGCCCGTGCTGGTTGATGGAGCCTTTGCTGCGCGCCTCTCTTGCTTCAAGCACCATCACCGTCTTGTCGGGCCACGTTCCTGTTGCCAGAAAACTCCGGTAAGCCTCGGGGTTGACGAAGAGGTTATCGAAAGTGGAGTGGTCCTGCATGCCGGCCGGCTTCACTTCATAACTCATGTCGATGCCGGTGGTCAGATAAATCCACTCTCGATAATTTGTGGGCGGCAGCATCATTCCGCTGCTCGTATAGGCTGGCGCGGAGGCGGCTGAGGCCAATACGGCTTTGGGTCTGTCGAAGACGACGGCGACAGCCAGAGCGGCTGCAAGAAGGCACAGCGCAGCGAGCAGGGCGGGAAATTTGAAAGACAAAATGACCTCCGATGACAAGGGGATACGGAATGGGCTGCGGGGAAGTTCCGCCGGGTCGAAGGCCGGAAGCCCGGCGGCCCGTGCTTAAAAGACCTTCAAGCGGATGACAAGATACTTCTTGGGGTCTTCGCGGATGCTCTTCACCAGTTGCTGTGCCTGGTCCAGCGTCTGGTCGGCGTGGTCGTAGACAGAGCGGTTCTTCAGCAGTTGTCCCGCTGTGCCCTTGCCTTCGTCCAGATCCTTCAGGATGCTGTCCAGTCGGGTCACGGTCTCGTCCAGCTTCTGCGCGAAGGCGGGATCTTTGGCCAGCTTTCCTATCGACCCCTTGCCTGCATTGATTTCCGCTACCAACTGGTTCGCGTTGCTGACCGTGGCATTTAGATTGTTATACAACTTGTCGTCCTTGAGGAGTTTGCCCGCGCTCCCTTTTCCATCCTGAAGATCCGCGGTGATCTTGTTCACCTCGTCAATGGCCGAATTGGCGCGCGAATACAGCGTATCGTCGTTGATCAGCTTGCCCAGCGACCCCTTGCCGCCCGCGATGGCGCCGGTGATCGTCTGGAGATCGGTGGCGATGTTGGTGATCTTGTGGGCAAGCGAGGGATCGTTGATGAGCTGGCCCACGGTTCCGCGATTCGAATTGAGGGTGCTCACCAGTGTATCGATCTTCTTTACCAGCGTTTGGACCTGCTCGATGGAGTCCTCGCTGGTGCGGATCACATCCTGAATGCTCGGCGATCCGGAAGCCCGCAGTTCTGCGTGATTGGGCGGCGGAGGGCCGCTTGCGTGCGCCGAGCTGATATCAACATAGCTGTCGCCCAGGACACCGGCCTGCGCAATCGAGGCTGTGGAATCCGTGTGCAAGTCGTGCTCGAATTCGGAACCCACCTGCATGGTCACTTCCACGGGCGTCGGGTTTCGGCTGGGCACCACGCGGACGTGGGTCACATTACCGATGGTCACGCCTTCCAGCGTCACCGGCGCCCCATCCTTGACACCCGCGGCATTTTCAAAGTAAGAGCGGAGCACCAGCTTGCGTGCAAACAGCCCGCCCGATGAGCCGGACATGAGAATGATGAGCGCCACCAGCACGGCCGTCGAGACCAGCACCAGCGCTCCAACCCTCAATTGCGACCATTGAATCTCTTTGCGGCTTGGCACGTCACTCCCCTGGCTGAATGGACAGGTATTCGCCTTGAGAATAGCAGACGGGACGGTCTAGCTTCCGCCCTCGAGCACTACGCTGGCCATGGCCAGGCCGGTGGTATGCGTGATGGAGAGGGCGGTGTGGACGACGCCCATGTGCGCGGCAAGCTCCGCGGCGCGGCCGTGAAACTCGAGCGTGGGCCGTCCGCCGAGCTCCCGGACGACCTCAATCTCCAGCCAGTTCACACCACGGCTGATGCCCGTGCCCAGCGCCTTCGCGCCCGCCTCCTTGGCGGCGAAGCGGGCGGCAAAGCTCTCCGCGGAGTTGCGCTTGCGCAGGCAGTAAGCCTGCTCCGCGGGCGTGTAAATGCGGTCGAGAAACCTGCTGCCATAGCGCGAGATGGACTGCTGAATGCGCCCAATCTCCGCCAGATCGATTCCGGTGCCCACAATCATGCTGTCTCTTACGCTACAGCATCTTCCCATTGCTGCGTCTAAGTCCCATGCGGCGCGCGGAATCGATGCCCAAGAAATGGCGCTTTGGACCCCATCCAATTACCATCGCAATTGTCCGCGGATACTCTTTAGGCAGGGATGTTTCATCACCGGTCAAAACCCGTGCGACTCCGGGACAGTGGTTATGCCCTGCAACCCCTCTCCGATAAGAGCGGTGTGAGGCTGACGATGCCGATCCACGACGCGGGGCGAACGATGAGCATTCCATGGGCCATGGAAATGAAGGCCATTTCCATCGAGGAGCCCTCCCGGCTGGTGCAGAACCTCACCGGCGCCATTCTCGGCTGCGGCGGATGGGTGCTGAGCCGCGGCGCGAACGACTCCGGCACCGTGAGCATGCTGTTCGAGTTCGAGCGCCAGGCCTGCGTGGATATCTACAGCGTTCTGATTGCCGTCGGCCTTGAGTTGAGCCAGACCGGGCATATCCGCTTCACCGAGCTGTGCCAGTGTACGCGCAGCCAGCAGCGAGAGTGCGGCACTGAGATTGCCAGCGTCGACCTCGAGATTCAGACCTTTCCCGTCCAGTTGGGGCACGGTTCCACTGTCCACAAGGCGGCCTAAGGTAACCGTCTCAACCCGCCTCAACCAGCCCATAGCGCCGCTGCCACGCCTCTTTGAGCCGCGCCCACACGCGAGCCCGCTCGGCCTCGGTTCCTTCGGGTGCGCCTTGCCCCGCCGCCGGAGGATTTGCAAAGCGAGTGGCTTCCACCTTGGCCAGTTCCAGCAGCTGACGGTCGCGCACCAGGTTGGCTACGCGGAAGTCGGGAAGCCCCGCCTGGCGCGTGCCGAAAAACTCGCCGGGTCCGCGCATGCTGAGGTCCAGCTCGGCCAGCTCAAAGCCGTCCTGAGTGCGCACCATGGCGTTTAAGCGCTCTTCTCCCTGTTCTGAGACACGCGCGCCGGTCATAAGAATGCAATAACTCTTGGCCGCGCCGCGCCCCACGCGCCCGCGCAACTGGTGCAATTGCGCCATGCCGAAGCGCTCCGCGTGCTCCACCACCATCACGGTCGCGTTGGGAACATCGACGCCAACTTCGATGACGGTCGTGGCCACCAGAACATCGATCTCCCCGCGCTGGAAGCGGCGCATGATGATCTCTTTTTCATCCGCGTCCAGCCGTCCATGCAGCAGCCCCACGCGCAGGCCGTGGAGCGCGCCCGTGCGTAGCTTTTCGTGCATCTCGACCGCGGACTTCAGTCCCGATTTCGCAGCCGGATTCGCCTCCAGGGCAGCCTTGGGAAAGAGCTCCGCCGTTTTGCCCTTTCGCAAGGATTTTCCGGGTGCCCCAGAGCCTGTCCTGAGCTTGTCGAAAGCCTGCCCTGAGCTTGTCGAAGGGGATCTCGCTTTTGAGACCTGGGAGGCGAGGTTGAGAGCAGCATCCGCACCAATCTCCGGGTCGTCGTGCGAGAAATCCAACTCCGGCTGGTCGTCCTTGCTTCCCTCGATGACCGGGTAGACGATGTACGCCTGGCGGCGCTGCCCAACCTGCTTGCGCACGAATTCCCAAACTCTATCCGCTTCCTCGCCGGGTACCCGCCGCGTCACAATCGGCGTGCGCCCCGGAGGCAGCTCGTCCAGCACGCTCACGTCCAGGTCGCCGTACAAGCTCAGCGCCAGCGTCCGCGGAATCGGCGTCGCCGTCATCACCAGCACGTCCGGCTCTGCCTGATTCGGCTTCTTCATCAGCCTGAACCTTTGCAGCACGCCGAAGCGGTGTTGCTCGTCCACCACCACCAGGCCCAGCCGGTCGAACTCGACCTTCTCTTCGATCAGCGCGTGTGTGCCGATCACCAGTTGTGCCTCGCCGCGATTGATCAGTCCGCGCGTGTGCCGCTTCCGTTCCTCGTCGAGCGAGCCCGTCAGCAGCACGATGCGCGGCTTGCGGCTCGACTTTTCCAGCAGCTTGCGCGCGGCCAGAAAATGCTGCGTGGCCAGAATCTCGGTGGGCGCCATCAGCGCCGCCTGGTAGCCGTTTTCCATGGCCACCAGCATGGCCTGCAGCGCGACGATGGTCTTGCCCGAGCCCACATCGCCTTGCAGCAGGCGGCGCATCGGGCTCGGCTGCCGCATGTCGCCCACAATCTCGCCCAGCGCCCGCTTCTGCGCCGTCGTAGGATGAAACGGCAGCACCTCGCGGATGGCTTCGCGCACCTTGTCGTTGGTGGCGAAGGCGATGCCGGCGCGCTCGCGCATGCGGCGGCGCTTCAGCTCCAGCCCCAGCTCCAGAAAGAACAGCTCCTCGAAGATCAGCCGCCGATGGGCCGGTGTCGTCCAGCCCTGCAACTGTGCAAACGCCGTGCCCTCGGGCGGAAAATGCACCTCGCGCAGCGAAGTCTCGCGATCCGGAAGGTCGAGCCGCTCCAGCATCGCCCTTGGCAGGCACTCGGGCACCGCGCCGCGCACCGCTTCCAGCAAGTGGAAGATCGTCCTGCGCTGCCAGCGCGAGGCCAGCCGTGCGCCTCCCAGCGACTCGTAGACCGGCGTGATGCGCCCCACTTCCAGCAGCCGCGTCTCCGCGTCGTCGCCTTCGTCCGGCAGCAGCTCGAACTGCGGCTGAATCATCTTCAAATTGCTGCTGGACCGCGACGGCTCGACCCGTCCGTAGACAGCCACAGTCTGCCCGGCGTGGAACTTGCCGTTCAAATAGGTCCCATTGAACCAGATGCACTTCAGAGCCAGCCGGCCCTGACCGACCGTCAGCTCGAAGATCGGGGCCCTTCGCGTACGCAGCAGGATGGAGCCCCGCACTTCGGCGATGACCGAGGCCATCTCGCCGGTCTTGAGTTCGTCGAGCGAACGCGGGTTCTGCCGGTCCTCGTAGCGGAAGGGCAAGTGGTAGAGCAGGTCCTCGGCGGTCTTGATCTCCTTGGCGGCAAGCAATTCCGCCACCTTCGGACCAACGCCGCGCACATACATCACTGGAGTATCGAGGCCGGGCACACTAAGGATGCTAAATGGCTTAAGCGGCGAGCAACAAACGCGATGGGAATGTAAATTTCTTCAGTTGGGGTACAATGGCTCCGAGGGACGATTATGTCCAACCTGCAATTGGATCTGACCGTCGCCATTCCGTCGCTGCTGATCTTGGTGGGAATCTTCTTGAACAACGCGCGATTCAACAGCATTGAGTCGCGGTTGACCACGATGGAAGGGGATTTGCGCCAGTTCTATCGCGATCTCGGCCGCCATGAGGCGGATATTATCAACATTAAAGAGCGTAACCGGTCATAGTCGCTGCCTCTCCGACCGCACGGATATGCGGGCATTCCCACCGAAAAGGCAAGTGGTAGAGCAGGTCCTCGGCCGTCTGGATGCCCTTGGCCGCAAGCAATTCCGCCACCTTCGGACCAACGCCGCGCACATACATCACTGGGGTATCGAGGCCGGGCACAATAAGGATGCTAAAGCATTCTTCTCATGGATCGGGATGCTTGCCCGGCAATCTGCAAAGCCCGCGCCCACCGGTGTATGGTTATAGGCGGCGAAAAACTTCTCACCCGGGAGGGTTCTAACGTGAAAGAGTGGAATCGAAGGAATTTTTTGAGGACGGCATCTGCCGTGTCGGCGGGGTCGTTGCTGGCGCCGCGGCTGCATGCTTTGGCAGCCGTGCAAGACGAACAGGCCAAACCAGTCTCGGCCAACGACCACATCCAGGTTGCACTGATTGGCGCGGGCGGGCAGGGGCAGTTTGACACCAAGGTCGCCGTGCAGGTGCCGGGCGTCAAGTGCGTAGCCGTGGCCGACTGCTACAACGGCCGTCTGGAGCACGCCAAGGAGATCTGGGGCCCGGACACCTTTACCACACGCGACTACAACGAGATTCTGGCCCGCAAGGACATTGACGCGGTCATCATCGGTACGCCCGACCACTGGCACATGAAGGCCGCTGTAGACGCCTTGAAGGCCGGCAAGGACGTCTATTGCGAAAAGCCCATGATCCACCTCTACTCCGACGGGCCGGAGATGATCGAGGCCTCGAAGAAGACCGGCCGCATCCTCCAGGTAGGCAGCCAGCGCGTCAGTTCAGTCATCTACGCCAAAGCCAAGGAACTGCTCGCATCCGGCGCCATCGGCCAGCTCAACATGGTCACCGCCCGCTGGGACCGCAACTCGACCATGGGCGCGTGGAGCTACACCGTCCCGCCCGACGCCTCGACGGAGACCTGCGACTGGCCGCGCTTCCTGGGCACCGCGCCGAAGATCCCCTTCAACGCCGAGCACTTCTTCCAGTGGCGCAAGTGGAAGGCCTACGGCTCGGGCGTGGCCGGCGACCTGTTTGTTCACCTGTTCAGCGGTACGCATTTCATTACTGGCTCGAACGGCCCCACCCGCGGCATGGCCACCGGAGGCCTGCGCTTCTGGAAGGACGGCCGCGACGCGCCCGACGTAGTGCTGGGCCTGTTTGACTACCGCGAGGGCTTCAACCTGAGCCTGCGCGTCAACTTCGTCGACGGCGGCGAGGAGAGCGAAGGGCTCATCTTCACCGGGTCTGAAGGCACCATGGAGATTGGCGGAGGATGGGTGAGCGTCACCCGCGTGCCCCGCGAGAAGGAGCCAGGCTACATGATCGAGTCGTTCCCGCTCGCCATGCAGAAGGCCATCCTCAAAGACTACCGGAAGAAGTATCCGCTGGAGCATCCGCAAGGACCGCCTATGGCAGGATTCGAGAAGTATGTGGCTCCGGAGGGATACCTCGACAGCTACGACCACTTCGCCAATTTCTTCGCCTCGGTGCGCAGCCGCAAGCCGGTGGTCGAGGACGCGGTCTTCGGCTATCGCGCCGCCGGCGCCGCGCTACTGAGCAACCTGAGCATGGAGCGGGGCACAGTGGCCCATTGGGATCCAGACGCGATGAAGTTGGTGTAGCGACGCGCCGATCCGTCAACCGCTAAGAGAGGAAGGCTCGTGTCCGGCATGGGCCTTCCATGGGTGAAGACTAATCCTTCGCCAGGAAGTATGCGTCGAGGGCGCGCTTGAGCGCCGGCCGGTCGATGTAAGGCGTGCGCGCCTCGTAACGCGCCGACCAGCAGACCTGGTTCACAATGTCGCGCGGATAGCAGGAACGCAACTCCTGCTGCAGGCTGATGCGGATGAAGTCGATCAGGTCGGTGGGGATATTGTCGTCAAAGGAGACTTGGTTATCCTTGGCGACGCGGCGGAAGATCTCGCAGAACTGCTCGTCTGAAACCTCGCCGATCTTGATCTTGGTCTGAATCCTGCGCAGGAAGGCGGGATCGACAAGGTCTTTCGGGTCCATGTTGGAGGCAAAAACCACCAGCATCTCGAACGGCACTTCGATCTTTCTTCCGCCCGCCAGGGTGAGGAAGTCGATTCTGCGGTCCAGCGGCACAACCCAGCGGTTCAGCAGTTCCTCCGGGCGCAACCGCTGCCGGCCGAAGTCGTCGATGATGAGCACGCCGTTATTGGCCTTCATTTGCGCCGGCGCAACATAGAATTTTGAGATCGCGTTGAACTGCAGATCCAGCATCTCGGCAGTCAGCTCGCCGCCCACCAGAACGGAGGGCCGTTGGCAAAGCACCCAGCGCGCGTCCCGGTCCTCGGGCTCCGACTCCGCGCGCTTGTGAATGGAGGGATCGAAGACGGTGATGATCTGCCCGTCCACCTCTACGGCGTAGGGGATCCAGACCTCGTCGTCGGCAAGCACCCTCGAAAGCGTTTCCGCCATGGTCGTTTTGCCCGTGCCGGCCGGGCCCCAAATGAACAGCGAACTGCCCGAATTCAACGCCGTGCCGAACTTCCGCAAGGTCTCGCCGTCGATGACCAGGTGGGCGAAGGCTCGGTTAACGTCGGCGGCATGAATATCCACCTTTTTCACGCTTTGTTTGCGCGTCTGCTCGCAATAGCTGTCGAAGGCCACAGGCGCCGGGCCTGCGTAGTGGCAGTGGGTCAACAGCTCCGTAGCGCGATTCCTGCCCTGGGCTGTGATCGCAATCTGATGAACATGGCCGGTCATGCCCGTGACCAGGCAGAGCTGTTCGTTGCGCAGCTGGGTAAACAGCGCGTCCACGACTTCGTAGCCAAGCCGCATTTTCTCGGCCAGCTCGAGAACCGATAGCGATCCCGACAAGTACAGTGTTTTCAGCGCGATCTCTTCCAGAACCGACTGTTTCACGTCAAGTTGCGAAAGCGATTTTGGCCTCCGAGTCGGGCCTGCCGGGGTCTCATCTTTTTTTATGAATTCGTTATCGTAGTCGTACATCGACAACAACGTTGCCATTGGCATCTCCCAACTGCTGAACCGAATGTACCCCCCGGGGTGTACTCTTGTGAGTCCCTCTTTTGGCTGTAGGTAAGTCCCCCTTTAGTAGCATCGTTGGGGGTTTTCAGCTCCGGTTGGGCGTGGAATAAAGAGACGCCCTGGGGCCCGGCGAACCGGGTCGGGAAGAGGCAGTTCCGCCGGGAAGATTCTGGTTCCGCATGTCGCCCGCCTGGATCTGGAACCGGGTGGGGAAATACCTCGTTTTCATGGGCGGGCCGTTCGGGAAACAGAAGCGGAGGGGCTGGCTTTGCTAGACTCCCCTCAGGCCGATTCCCGTCGGGCAAGCGGGAAAAACGGCGCCAGGACCAGCGGGAGAATCCATGCCAGTTGTTGAGCTCGCGGGAGTCACCAAGGCCTACGAGAGCAAGGTTGCCGTCAACAACCTGAGCCTGTCCATCGAAGCTGGCCAGATGTTCGGCCTGTTGGGGCCGAACGGGGCCGGCAAGACCAGTTCCATTCGCATGATGATGGGCATCACGATTCCCGACTCGGGGCGAATCAGCCTCTTTGGCAGGCCCTTCGAGCGCAAGAGCCTGGAGCGCGTCGGCTACTTGCCCGAGGAGCGCGGTCTCTATAAGAAGATGAAGGTGATTGACCAGCTTGTCTTCTTTGGCCAGCTTCACGGGTTGGCCGCCGAGGAAGCCCGCAAGCGCGCCGCCGCCTGGACCAGCCGCATGGAGATCGCCGGCTCCCTCAACAAGAAGACCGAAGAACTCTCCAAGGGCATGCAGCAGAAGATTCAGTTCATCGCCTCGTTGCTCCACGATCCGGGGCTGATCGTCATGGACGAGCCCTTTTCCGGCCTCGACCCGGTGAACGCTGTGCTGGTCGAAAAGACCCTCCTTGAACTCAAGGACCAGGGCAAGGCGATCCTTTTTTCCACGCATCGCATGGACCAGGTAGAGAAGCTCTGCGACTCCATCTGCCTCATCGACAATGGCCGGGCGGTGCTGGCCGGAAAGGTCCGCGAGATCAAGGCCACCTATGAGCGCAACCGTGTCATCGTCGAGTTTGAAGGAAGCCCCGCATTTCTGAATTCGCCCGAGATCGCTGAGGCCAGGAACTTCTCCGGCCACGCCGAAATCCGGCTCAAAGAACACGGTAACGCGCAAAAACTGCTCCACGAGGCCGCGGCCGTGGCCACCATCTACCGCTTCGAACTCGTCGAACCCTCGCTCGAAGAGATCTTCATCCAGACTGTGGGAGGCAAGGCCGATGCGTAATATACTTCTGATTGCCAAACGCGAATACCTTGAGCAGATTCGGAGCAAGGCGTTCAAGGCATCGACCATCGGGCTTCCTGCAGTACTGGCACTGGCCTTCGGCATCAGCTATCTTTCCTCCATGAGCCGCGGCGGCCATAAGCACATAGCCATTGCCAGCAGCGATGTCGCTCTGGCAGGCAATCTCAAGACCCGCCTTACCGCCAGCAGCAACTCCAAGACTCGCGTGGATGTCGTGGCTCCGGCAACATCGGCTGACCGAGATCAGCTCACCGAACAGGTCCGAACCCACGCCATCGACGGCCTGCTTTGGATCGAGGCGCCCGCAGGCGAAGTTCCCTCCGCCACCTACTACTCCCAGTCCGCAGGCGACTTCATGTCCACTGCGCGCCTCGAGGGGGCGCTCGGCGACAGCCTCGTAAGCGAGCATCTGACCGGCGCCGGCATGCAGCAGGCCGAAGCGGACCGGCTTCTCAAAGGCGTCTCTATCGAGAGCTTCCAGGTCAAGAAAGACGGTCAGTTGGTCAAGAGCAACGCCATCGCGTCCTTCTGGAAGGGCTACGCAATGGCCCTCCTCCTCACCATGACCACCATGATCTACGGCCTCAACGTGGCTCGCTCCGTCATTCAGGAGAAGACCTCGCGCGTCTTTGAAGTCATGCTCGCAACCGTCAAGCCCAGCGACATGCTGGCCGGCAAGCTCGTGGGCGCGGGCGCCGTCGGCCTTACCCAGATAGGCATCTGGCTGATTACCGGCGCGGCCATCTTTCTCTCGCCCATCGCGGCCGCCGTTCTCACCGGAAACTTTGCGATCCACTTTTCATGGGTTGAGTGCGTACTCTTTCCCGTCTACTTCCTGCTCGGCTACCTGCTGTTCAGCGCCCTCTTTGCGGGCCTTGCCGCCTCCTGCGAGACGGAGCAGGAGTTGCAGATGTACATGCCTCTGGCCGCCGCGCCCACCTGGCTCAGCTTTGCCATGATCTTCCTTATCATCAATGACTCAAACTCCTTCTGGTCCGTCGCTGCGTCGCTGTTTCCGCCCACCGCGCCCATCGTCATGTTCCTGCGCATGGCCTCCCAGACGCCGCCGGCCTGGCAGTTTGCGGCCTCCATCGCCCTCATGCTTCTCGGCATCTGGGCCACGCTGTGGTTCTCCGCGCGCCTCTATCGCGTGGGCATTCTCATGTACGGCAAACGCGCAACGCTGCCCGAACTGCTCCGCTGGCTCCGCTACAGCTGAGCAGCCCAACGCGCCGGAGAATTCTCCGTGCCCCATCGGGGCACCCTCTGGGTCCGCCTTCTTTCTGACGCAAGGGTGGGAAACCACGATCCTCAACGGGCGCTCCTCATCCTGAGCGGAGCAGGGCGCGTTTTTTTGTCCCCGGTGCAGTCGACGGACCTGCGGTTGTCCTTTCCGATCTATAAAATCGAAGAAGTGACCGCCGAATCCAGCCCCAGATTCACCCTCGCCCAGCGCCTCATTCTGGCTGCCGTCCCGCGCGTGGTCTGGGCTCTGCTCTGGCTCAACGGCCTTACCTGGCGCTTCGAAGCCATTGGCGAAGAGGGCGCGACGCCGCTCCCCTACGGCCGCGGAGCCGGCGCTGAGATCTTCTGTTTCTGGCACCAGTGCGTGCTGCCCTGCGCGTTCTACTATCGCCGCACCGGCGCCACCATCCTCATCAGCCGCAGCTTCGACGGCGAGCTGATCACGCGCATCCTCAACCTCTTCGGCTTCCACGCCGTGCGCGGCTCCAGCTCCCGCGGTGCGCGCGAGGGATTGTTGGGCCTGAGCCACGTCATCGAGCAAGGCACGCCCGCCATCTTCACCGCCGACGGCCCGCGCGGCCCTATCTACCAGACCAAGATGGGACCCATCAAGCTGGCGCAGATGACCGGCGCGCGCATCGGCGCATTTCATCTCGAGCCCGCACGCGCCTGGACCATGCGTTCCTGGGATCGATTCCTGATTCCCAAACCCTTCACGCGCATCTGCGTAAGCTGGACGCGTTGGACGCATGTACCCACGGACCTTCCCGCAGAAGAATTCGAGTCCAAGCGCGCAGAGCTCAACGCCGCCATCGAGCGCGCTCGCATGCAGGCGCTGGATTACTTCAAGAAGGCGCGGCCGTGAACGAAGCAAGCCAACCCCTGACCGGCCTGCGTGTCGACGACTTCGACTTCGAATTGCCCGAGGAACTGATTGCGCAGCAACCGTCCGAGCAGCGCGGCCAGAGCCGCATGCTGGTCATGGATCGCGCATCAGGCACCCTGCGCGACGCGAACTTCTCCGATCTCCCTTCGCTCCTCGCGCCCGGCGACCTGCTGGTCCTCAACGACAGCCGCGTCATTCCCGCGCGCCTCTACGCTCGCCGCACCCTGCGCCGCGAGCGAGAAAGGCCCATCGGTCGCATCGAAGTCATGCTCACCGAACCCGTGGGCGACAACCAGTGGCGCGCCCTGGTCAGGCCGGGCAGAAAAGTAGCCATCGGCGAGCGCCTCGTCTTTCCCGCGCCTTCCGGCGAGATCGCGCTTCGGGCCGAAGTCCTCGAGCGCGGCCAGTTCGGCGACCGTCTCTTGCAATTCGAGCCCGTCGATGATTTCTTCGCCGTCCTCGACCGCATCGGTCACATGCCGCTGCCGCCCTACATTCATCGCGATGACGCAGCCGCCGATCGCGACCGCTACCAAACCGTGTTTTCGCACGACCGAGGCTCCGTCGCCGCGCCCACGGCGGGCCTGCACTTCACGCCGCAAATCCTCGAAGACCTCGTCGCACATGGCGTCGAAATTGTCCGCATCACCCTCCACGTGGGCCTGGGCACCTTTGCCCCGCTCCGCGTCGAGCGGGTCGCCGAAGTCCGCCTCCACCGCGAACGCTACACGCTCACCCCTTCGGCAGCAAACAGCATCAACGACGCCGTACGCAGTGCCCGCCGCATCGTCGCCGTCGGCACCACCGTCGTCCGCACCCTTGAGCACTGCGCCCTGCAAGCCTCCGGAGCCCCGCTCCAACCTCACTCCGGCGAGACCGAAATCTTTATCTCCCCCGGCTTCAAATTTCAGTTGGTCGGCGCCCTGCTCACCAACTTCCACCTGCCCCAGTCCAGCCTGCTGATGCTGGTCAGCGCATTCGCGGGCCGCGAGCAAGTCCTCGCCGCCTACAACCACGCCGTCCGCGAGCGATACCGCTTCTTCAGCTACGGCGACTGCATGTTCCTCTCCTGACTCCTGACCCTGATCCCGGACCCCTGATAAACTCGTACCCGTGACCGACCAATCCAAGCCGCCCGTTTTCCTGCTCGACACCATGGCGTTCATCTTTCGCGCCTACCACGCCATGCAGCGCAGCCGGCCCATGTCCACGCGCGACGGCCTGCCCACCGCGGCCATCTACGTCTTCGTCAACATGATCAAGAAGCTCCGCCAGGATTTTGCGCCGCGCTACTTTGCCGCTGTCTTCGACCTCAGCGGCGAGGTCTTTCGCGACGAGCGCGCCCGCACCATGGGCCCGCTGCGCAAGTGGGACTCGAAGACGCAAAGCTTCATCGAGGTCAGCTACGAGGGTTACAAGGCCAATCGCGAATCCATGCCCGAAGACCTGCGCCGCCAGATACCCTACATTCGCCGCGCCCTCGAAGCGTTGCGCATCCCCATCCTCGAGGCGCGGGGTTTCGAGGCCGACGACGTGATCGGCACGCTGGCCCGCGAGGCCGCAGAGCAGGACCACGACGTCTTCATCGTCTCCGGCGACAAGGACATGATGCAGCTGGTCACGCCGCGCGTAAAAATCCTCAATCCGCAGAAGGACAACCTCATCCTTGACCCCGCCAAGGTGACGGAAACACTCGGCGTGCCTCCGGAAAAAGTGGTCGACGTGATGGCTCTGCGCGGCGATGCTGTCGACAACATTCCCGGCGCGCCCGGCATCGGCGACAAGGGCAGCGTCGATCTGATCCTCGAATTCGGCACTGTGGAGGCCGTGCTCGACCGCGCAGCCGAGGTCAAGCGCAAAAGCTATCGCGAGTCGCTGGAGCAGAACCGCGCCGCTGTCCTGCTCTCCAAAGAACTCGTCACCATCGACAGCCACGTTCCACTGCCGCTCGATCTTGTCGCGATGGAGACGCAACCCCCAGACATCGAAGCCTGCCGCGAACTGTTCACCGAGCTCGAGTTCACATCGATGCTCCGCGAACTGACGCCTGCCGCGGGCAGCGCTTCGGTCGAGCTCATCGATGAACCGGCGGCCGACCAATCCGCCGCATTCTACGCCTCTGCCCGCGAGCATGGTTTCGCGATCGCGCTCGACGCCGCAGCCCCGGCACCGCAGGAAGAAGCCGAAGAAGAGCCGCAAGGAAATCTTTCGTTGCTCGATGTAGCCGAAGCCGCCGACAAGCAAACCAGCTTCAGCGTGGGTGTGTGTGTGGAGTCCGCAACCGCTCTGCGCTTGCCGCTTACGCCCGAGCTGCGCGCGCTGCTTGAAGATGAAGCTGTGCCCAAACGCGTGCACGACTGGAAGCTCGCTCTTCACGTGCTCAGCGGCCAGGGCGTGGCACTACGCGGACCCGTAGAAGACACCATGCTGCTCTCCTACGCGCTCAATCCCACCCACGCCACGCAGGCGCTGGCCGATGTGGCCGCGCGCCACGGCCAGCCCGCGCCTTCTTCGCTGCCCGCGGCTGCGGCGTCCATTCATGCGCTGGTTCCTGCGCTGTTGGCAGAGATCGAAAAGGCAAGCGTAGAGCGCGTCTACCGCGAAATCGATCTTCCCCTCGCGCCCGTTCTCTTCCGCATGGAGCAGGCCGGCGTGCACATCGATAAAGACGCCCTCGAAGTGCTTTCCAAGCGGTTCAGCGCGGAACTGGAGCGCGTGGGCGAGCGCATCTTCGAACTGGCCGGCCGCCGCTTTAATGTCAATTCGCCGAAACAACTGGGCGAGGTCTTGTTTGTGCACATGGGCCTGCCCGCGCCCGCCAGTCGCGGCAAGAGCAAAGCTATCTCGACAGCGCAGGATGTGTTGGAAGCGTTGGCAGCTCAGCACGAGGTGCCGCGCCTGGTGCTCGAATTCCGCCATCTGTCCAAGCTGAAGTCCAATTACATCGACGCCCTCCCGCTGCTGGCCGATGCAGACTCGCGCGTCCACACCACCTTTCAGGCAGCGGCGACGGCTACTGGCCGCCTCTCATCGGTCAATCCAAACCTGCAGAATATTCCCATCCGCACGGAGCTGGGCCGCGAGATTCGTGCCGCGTTTACGGCGTCGCCGGGAACGCAACTTCTCTCCGCCGATTACTCGCAGATCGAACTGCGCCTGCTCGCCCACTTCAGCGGCGATCCGCTGCTCGTCAAGGCCTATGCAGAGAACATCGACATTCATACCATGACGGCGAGCGAGGTCTTCGGAGTGCCCGCCGAGTCGATGGACAAGGAGACGCGCGGACGCGCCAAGGCCGTCAACTTCGGCATTGTCTACGGCATATCCGCCTTCGGACTGGCCGCGCAGCTTGGCATTCCGCAGCAGGAAGCCCGCGCCTACATCGATCGCTACTTCGCGCGCTACGTCGGCGTTCAGGCGTTCATTGAGAAGACCCTCGAGCAGACACGCCGCGAGGGCTCGGTGCGCACCATGTTCGGGCGCGTGCGTCCCATTCCCGATATCGAGAGCCGCAACCCCAACCAGCGCGGCTTCGCCGAGCGCACCGCCATCAACACGCCGCTGCAAGGCACCGCCGCCGACCTCATCAAGCTGGCCATGATCGTCATCGATCGCCAGCTCACCGAACGCAATCTCAAGACGCGCATGGTCCTCCAGGTGCACGACGAACTGCTCTTTGAAGTTCCCCTGGACGAGACTGCAGAGATTGAAGACCTTGTGCGTTCTGCCATGGAGGGCGTGGCCGCGCTGAACATCCCGCTTGTGGCCGACCTTGCCTTCGGCGCCAACTGGCGCGACCTGTAGAAGCCGAGAGCTGAAAGCTGAGAGCTGTAAGCCTGGCCTGTCATTCCCCCGGGCTTTTCAGCAGCCAGTACTGAAAACCATCCACGATCGCTATCAGCGCGGCCTGGTTGAGATCGCTGCTCACGCCCGCGGTGGTCCAGGGCTCGTGGCCTTCGGCCTGGAAGCTGAGCGTGACGCGCACATGGGCCGCGGTGTCATGCGAAGATACGTCGATGGCCGTGACGCTGAAGCGGCCCAGGTGCATCTTCGCCACGGCCGGGTACCACTTCTCCAGTTCCTGTCGCATCGCTTTGGTCAGTGCATCCACGGGACCCGCGCCCTCCGCGCGTGTTGTAGTTACAGCCGAGTTACCGATTGTCAGTAACATGGACGCCTGGACATAGCGGTTCCTGGACTCGTCGGACTCGTCGATCACTCTCCAGCTTTTCACATTGAAGCGGTCCGGCAAGCTTCCCAGCACCTTCATGCACGCCAGGCGGAAGGACACCTCGCTGGCTGTGAATCCGCCGCCCTCGATCATGGCCATGTTGGCGTCCATAAGCGCCTGCGCCTGGGTGGAATCGAGCGGCACGCCCAGCGCTTCCGAGAGCAACACAATGTTGGCTCGCCCCGATTGAGCATTGACGCCGATGACCGGGTTGGCGCCCACCAGCGCGGGATCGCACCACAGGTATGCGCCGGGATTTTTGCGCTCGCTGCTGCCGTGCATCCCGGCCCAGGTGCCGAATGCGCCCGTGCCGATGATGGGCGCGCCGTGCGGCACATCGAGCGAGAACGCCGCGCAGGCGGAGTGCGCCAGGCCGGTCAGTCCGGTCAGCGATTCGGGCGAAACGAATTGCGCTTCGCCGCGCAGTTGCATGCTGCCGATGACGGTCGTGAGATTGACATTCCCGCAGCGCTCGCCCGTGCCCAGCAGCGTGCCCTGCACCTGGACGGCGCCTGCAAGAATGGCAGCGCGGGTGTTGGCGATGCCCAGCCCCCGGTCGGTGTGGCCGTGAAATCCGAAGCTAAATCCTGGATAAGTGCGAGTAAGTTCGTGAAATACATTTGTAACTTCTTCAGGATTCGCTCCGCCGGTTGTATCGCAGATAACAATGCGGCTAACTCTCTGACTTACGCATTGTGCGGTGAGCTGGTGGAAGTAATCGAGGCTGCGATGGCTGAAATCCGCGTCGCAAAGATTGCCGTTTTCGCGTCGTCCGCAGTTGGCGTCCATGGCGTGCTCGAAGTCCACAATCACTTCCAGGCCATTGTCCTGCAGGCAGGCAATGGTCTCCCGCGCCATCAGCAGGTTTTCCTCCGGCGTGGTTTCCAGAGACATGAGCACATCGAGCAGCCGGGATTTGACCACCAGCACGGCGACAGGCACACGCTGCTTGCGGGCGACGATGAACTGCACATCGGGCCAATCCCCGACGCGCGTCCCCCGCCCGCGCGTGCGGCCGAACAGGGCCAGCTTCATCGATCCGGTATTTGCCGAATCGAGAGCAGCGGTCAGGCCGGCGACAAAGTTGTTGGCGCCGGCAAAGCCGATCTCCGCGTAGTGCACGCCGAACGCGGACATGCGCTCCAGCAGGCTGACGGCGTTGGGCAGGGAGATATCGATGTTGGGCTGCTGCATTCCGTCGCGCAGACTGGTGTCAAACAGCTCAACATGCGGTGGTCCGGCTTCATTCATCGTGGTCGTTTCCTGGCTGGGTGAGCGCACTTGCGGAGGGGAGGTCCGGGAGCAGCTGCCAACTCTCCATCATACCTGCCGGCAGGTTTCCGGGCGGCGCTGCAGGCCCCGCCGGCGTTCAATAGCCGGGATGGGACAGCTCTCTTGCCGCGGGGACGAGGTCGAGATAGACCGCGCGCGGCAAATTGGTTTGCCAGTGACCGCTGGCCTTGGCGTAGACAGTCACCCCAAAAAAGATGCACGCCAGCAGCGCGGCAACAACCAGTGGCGAGGCAGTCCGGCGAGCCCAGCGCTCGGCAGGTGGGGTGTTGCGCCACGGCGGCAGAGCCAGTTGCAGAGCGTTTTGCGCAGAGCATGCGGCCACGCAGGCCATGCAGGCAGTGCACTCGGCGGAGCGGATCTGCACCAGTTGGTCGACGGGCAGATGCGACGGACAGGCCTGGGTGCATTTGCCGCAGTCGATGCAGGCTTGGGCGTCGCGGCGAATCTTCAGCGGACTGAGCAGCGAGGCCAGCCCCATGAGCGCGCCGTAGGGGCACAGATAGCGGCACCAGAAGTTCTGAATGAGGAACGAGAGCAGCACCATCGCGCCGATGACGAGGGCGGCGGTGAGGCCCATATAGCGGAAGAAGTTGAGCATCTTCACATCGGCCACCAGGGCGTAGGGGGCCTGCATGAAGTCCCCAAGTGCCTCTGCAGACATCGAGCCGATGATGAACAGGAAGAATCCCAGCAGCAGATATTTGAGGCCGCGCAAGGGCAGATCGAGCCAGCCGGGCAGCCGGAAGTTGCGGCGGAAGAGCTTGCGGCCCAGCTTCCAGAGAACTTCAGAAAACGTGCCGACCGGGCAGAGCCACGAGCAGAAGGCCTTCTTGAGTACCAGGCTCATCAGCAGGAAGGCCATGAAGAGAAACATCGCCGCCGGGTGAATGGCGGGGATGCGGCCGGTGGAGAGGAAGTATTTGAAGTTCATCAACCCGGCAATGGGCAGCCAGCCGTCCACGCCGGCGGGCCGCGCGACTTCCAGGCTGCCGGGATGCTCAAAGGAGCGAACCCAGAGGAAGAACTGCAGGCCGAGGCCGAGGTTTAGCGCGACAAACAGGCCCTGGATCATTTGGCGCACCCGCTGCGAGCGGTCGGGCGTAGTGCGGCGAACCAGCTTCTTCTTGGCAGATTGCGGGGTTGTAAGTGCGGGTTGCGTGGCCATGATTTGTTCCCTGCAAGACTGATGGTAGGGAACGCGCCTGTGGGCCAACAATGACTTATGTCACAGCTGATGAGGTTGGTGTGAACGGAACGGAAATGCAATCCCGGGTCTTTCGGCTCTGCCGCGCATCGCTCAAGACTAGAGAGTCGGCGAGGTGACCAAGCCGGCTAAACGCCCAGTTCGTGGCGGATGGCGTCCGCGATCGCATCAGCGTGGCGCTGCATCGAGGCTTCTGACTCGGCCTCGATCATCACCCGCGCGAGCGCTTCGGTCCCGCTGTAGCGGATGACCACGCGGCCGGAGTCTTTCAGGTCCTCTTCGGCGGCGCGGATGCTGGCGGCAACGGCGGGGATCGACTCCAGCGGGCGCTTTTCGCGCACCATGACGTTGACGATCACCTGAGGAAAGACGCGCAAGTCGGCGGTCAGCTGGTCGATGGACTGCCCGGTGCGGGCGATGAGGTCGAGGATCACCAGCGCTGTGAGCAGACCGTCGCCGGTGGTGGCCAGATGAGGCAGCAGAATGTGGCCGGACTGCTCGCCGCCCAGCGCCGCCTTGTGGCGATGCATCTGTTGCAGCACATAGCGGTCGCCAACGGGGGCGCGGACCATGCGGATGCCGGAGCGTTTCAGCGCGGCCTCCAGGCCCATGTTCGACATGGTAGTCGCCACCACCACATCGCCGGTGAGCAGGCCGCGGGACTTCAGATCGCGCGCGGCGGCCAGCAGAATGGTGTCGCCGTTGAGAACATTGTTGTGAGCGCCGGCCAGCATGCAGCGATCGGCGTCGCCGTCGAAGGTGAGGCCCAGCGTGGCTCCCAGCCGTTGGGTCTCCGCGGCGACGTATTCGGGATGAAGGGCTCCGCAGCCGGCGTTGATGTTGCGTCCGTTGGGGGTGGTGTTGAGCAGGGTAATGTGCGAGGAGTGGTTGGCGTTGAGGCGGCGGAACAGCTCCGGGGCGATCGCCGCGGCAGCGCCGTTGGCGCAGTCCACCACCATGCGAAGCCCGTGCAGTTTCAGCCCCGGGACCGAGTCGATGAGGAACTGAATATAGTCGGCCTGGAAGTCGGGGTTGTCTTCCAGCGGCAGCTGGTAGGCCGGATCGAGAGCCACGGAACGGGTGCCGGGCTGGGCGGCATGATGCAGGATCTCTTCTTCCATGGCCAGCTCAACCGGATCGGGCAGTTTGAATCCATCCGCGCCAAAAAGCTTGATGCCATTGTCCTGCCAGGGATTGTGGGAAGCGGAAACGACGACGCCGGCGTGGAATCTGTGGTTGCGGGCTAGAAAGGCGACTGCCGGCGTGGGCACGATGCCCGCGCTTTCCACGCGCGCTCCCGCTGCGCGCAGGCCTGCGGCAAGTGTGGCAGCGATCCATGTGCTCGATTCGCGTGTATCGCGGCCGAGGATGACGGCCGGATGGTCCGTATCGCGCCGCAGGGTGTGGGCCAGCGCCAGGCCGACCGCAAAAATGGTGGTCGGATCCAAAGGCGGTTCCCCGGCAACGGCGCGGATGCCGTCCGTCCCGAAGAGTTGGCGTGCTGCGGATGCGGATGCGGTCATAATCTCAATTCTCGAAGCAAAAAAACAGGCTATCAACAGGGGAATGGCCAGGGACCGGCTGCCCCCTTCAAAGCATACCTCAGAGACACTCCGCCATTGGTTTAGTTATGCGGGAAAGCGCAACAATCCACATTTTGTCGCGCAGATTTGGTGGGGGGCGCTCATTGGGGGGCCTCGCCGGCCTCGGCAGTCGATTCAACGCGGCTGGTAAACACGCCGTCGGCCAGTCGTGTGGTCAGCCTGTCGCCCGCATCGATCTGTCCCAGCGAGCGCACCACGCCACCTTCCACATCCAGCACCAGCGCATAGCCGCGGTCGAGGACCGCGAGGGGAGAAAGGGAGCGCAATCTTGCGTCCAGGGAGCTGAGCGTATTGGATTGGCTGTGGAGCAGGTGCTCCAGGCTGCGCTGCAGGCGATTGCGGCCGCCCTGCAGGCGTTCGCGGGCCTGCGCAAGCCCCTGGCGCGGATCGTGGCGAAGCACGGCGGCCCCGAGCGCGCCGGCGCGGTCCTGGCTGCGCCGAAGCTGGCCGGTCAGAGCCGTTTCCAGGCGGAAGGCAAGTTCGTCAAGCCCCTGTGCCTGGCGGTGCAGCAGCGTACCCATGCGCGTCTCGGCCCGGCTCACCGGCACGCGGCTCAGGCGCTGGCGAGCCTGCAGCAGCTGGAAGCGGGCCGCGCGGTCCAGCCGGTGCGACTGCGCGGCCAGGTGCTCGGCAATCCTGTGCTGCGCCTCGGTGATCAGCTCCGCGGCGGCCGATGGGGTGGGCGCGCGCAGGTCGGCGGCAAAGTCGGCGATGGTGAAATCGGTCTCATGACCCACCGCGGAAACCACCGGAAGGCGGCTCGACGCAATGGCGCGGGCCACGCGCTCTGAGTTGAAAGCGGCCAGGTCCTCGAGCGACCCTCCGCCGCGGGCCAGCACGATCAGGTCCACGCGGGCCGGGTCGCCGGGAACGGCTGCGTTCAGCAGTGCAATGGCCGCTTCGATCTCCCCCGGAGCCTGGTCACCCTGCACAGGGACGGGAACCAGCAGCACGCTCAGCCCGGAGTGGCGGCGAGCAACAATGCTCAGAAAGTCGCGAATCACGGCGCCGGTGGGCGAGGTCACAATGCCTACGGTCCGCGGAAAGGACGGCAGCGGTCGTTTCCGCGCCGCGTCGAAAAGCCCCTCGGCCTTGAGCCGTTCCTTCAGTTGCTCGAAGGCCAGTTGCAGCGAGCCTGCGCCCACCGGCTCCATGGTCTCGGCCACCAGCTGCATCTGGCCGCGCTGCTCATAGACGCTGACCCGGCCGCGCACCAGCACATGCAGGCCGTCTTCGGGACGGAAGCGCAGCAGCATGGCCTGGCGGCGGAAGAGCACGATGGGCAGCTGCGCATCGGCGTCTTTGAGCGTGAAGTAGACGTGGCCGGAGGGCGCGGGCCGGTAGTTCGAAATCTCGCCCTCCACCCACACGTCGCCATACTCCTGCTCGATCAGCTCGCGGACTTGGCCCACCAGCTCGCGCACCGGCCAGATGCGGCGCGTGTGCCGCGGCTCGTCGAAGCTGAGGTCAAGCTGCGGCGCGAATGGATCGGGCGTGAGCATCCTGCTTTGCAGTGTAATTGCTGCGGGCTACTCCGAACGCAGCGCGTTGACCGGGTTCACCGTTGCCGCTCGCCGCGAGGGCAGATAGCAGGCCAGACATGCGGTCGCGGCCACCCCGGCGGTAATGGCGATGTAGGTGAGCGGATCGACAGGGCTCACGTTGAACAGGATCGACGACATCAGACGCATGGTGACGAAAGCGACCACAAGTCCGCAGGCAGCGCCGATGGCCGTAAGCAGCAGTCCCTGGCGGACGAACAGGCCGGTAAGCTCGCTGCGTTGTGCGCCCAGCGCCATGCGGATGCCGATCTCACGCGTGCGCTGCGAGACGGTGTAGGCGATGACGCCGTAAATGCCCACGATTCCCAGCAGCAGCGCCATGCCACCCGCCACGCACAGCAGCACCAGCGTGAACGAAGTCCGCGCCATGGATTTGCTATAGAACTCGCCGATGGTCGAGGCGTCGGCCAGCGGCACATTGGGGTTGATTTGCCACACCTGCTCCTGCACTTCTTTCATGAAAGCCTGCGAACCGGCGCGGGGGCTGCGGAGGACGAACGCGATATTGCGGCGCAGCTCTGACTTCTGCCCTTCGAAGTTGGCCAGCAGCTCCGGCCAGTAAACGGCCGTCGGGGCGGGCTGATCAACGCCGTCGTCGTGCGTGTCTTGCGCGACGCCGACCACCTCGCGCCAGTCGTCGGTTGCGGCTACGCGGATCTTCTTTCCCAGCGCGCCCTCAGCGCTGTGCCAGTATTCGCGTGCAAACCCTTCGGAGATAATGGCCACGGGGCGCTTCCCGTAGTTGTCGTCCCAAGTGATATCGCGGCCTGCGACGAGGTGCGTGCCGATCGTGGAGAAGAATCCCGGAGCGATGAATTTGAAGCGGCGAATCGGCGGAATCTCGCCCTCGCCGTACACATGGTCCTGCGCATAGACCAGGTCGTTTGAATCGTACCCGTCCATGGGCATTGCCGTGGAGATGCTCACCGATTGCACGCCGGGAAGTGCGGCCAGCTTGCTCAGGATATCCTGCTGCATGTGGACCACGCGCTCCGGCTGCGTCTCCGGTATCTGTGTCTCTGGAATGTAGAAACGGAAGGTCTCAAGCGACTCGGGCGCGGTAAAGCCGGGGTTGACGTGCGTCATCGCCTGGAAGGTGCGGATCATCAGCCCGGAGCAGATAAGCAGCACCAGCGCCAGCGCCACCTGCACCACCACCAGCGTCTTGCGTGCCATATGCCGTTCGCGGCTCTGGCTGAGGGCGCGGCCGCCTTCGCGCAGGCCGGTGGTGGCCTTCACGCCGGCGTACTTGAAAATCGGAATCACCCCGATCAGGACACTCGTCAGCAGCGCCAGCCCCAGCGTAAACATCAGCACCTGGACATCGATGCCGATCTCGTGAATGCGCGGCAGGCCCGTGGGCGCCGCTGCTACCAATGCCCGCAATGCGCCGTACGCCAGTCCCAGCCCGACAGCGCTCCCGGCGACGCCAATGATCAGGCTCTCAAAAAGCATCTCCGCCGCGGTTCGCCCCCACGGCGATCCCAGCGCGGAGCGGATGGCAAGCTCCTGGCGCCGGCCTTCCACGCGCACCAGAAGGAGATTGGCCACGTTGGCGCAGGCCACCAGCAGAACCATGGCGATGGACCCCATCAGTACCCACAGAACCTTGCCCACGTCGCCCACCACGTCCTGTTTCAAGGGGCGGAGATTGGTTCCGAAGTTGGCTTTCGCAAAAATTGCCGGGCTGAACCCGTCCGGCGCCGGGAAACTGCGAAATGTGATGGGCAGCAGGCGCGCCATGTCTGTGCTTGCCTGGTTCAGTGTGACCCCAGGCTTGAG
>Ga0302320_10001666_pt1 | contig 53240 bp, 46 predicted proteins | sample Bog_T0_3_FD_202130 | JGI IMG/M metagenome (GOLD analysis project Ga0302320, IMG submission 202130) | Peat permafrost microbial communities from Stordalen Mire near Abisko, Sweden - Bog_T0_3 | ecosystem: Environmental > Terrestrial > Soil > Wetlands > Peat | place: Sweden: Abisko, Stordalen Mire...
AAAGCAGGAAAGCAAAGACCGCTTTCCAACTTTCCCACAGCCACGACGACTACCAAGCACATTGGGCTATGGGATACGGATTCTAGGGGCAAGGCCAAAGATTAGCCGAAGTTGATAGGGTGCTTGCCGAGCCAGTGCGAGTCGCGGGTGGTTCCGATTTTGCGCATGGCTCCGCGGGCGATGCCGGAAGAGAGCTGGCGGGTATCCCAGGCGACGCCAGCGGCGAATCCGACGACTCCGCCGACGACTCCCATGGCGACGACGGCAGCGGGTTTGGGCTTGCGGCGCTGAGCGAGGAGACCACAGAGCGCACCGACTCCCGCGCCCATTACGGATGGAGCCCAGGAGGCACGGACAGAACGCCCGAGAATCTCACCGACGGGCTCGCCGTGGAGCATTGAATCCGCAGCAGTACGCGCACCCTGCCATCCGGAACCGGCAAGATCACGACCATATTCCACTTCCGATTTCAGCCAATCACCGATTTTCATTGCCGACCATCCCTGTTGTCCGCTTAAGAGTTCAGAACGTATGAAACTTGATAGTACCTCTGAGTGTGAGAAAGCGAAAGTATCCACTGGCACGGAAAGTGCGCTTTTTCCGCGCCGCCGTGGGTACGTTGGGATTGTTACGGCAGATGGAAGAGGAAGACCATCCGTTAAATCCCCGACCCGAAGCGTGGGCCGGGGATTTACTGGAGGAAGGAAACGCTACGGCTGCTGCAGCGCCATCTTGCCCTGGTAGAGGCGGGTGGAATCGCTGGAGATCAGGTAGATCGTGTCGGCGTCCACGGTGTACATGATCACGGGAACGCTGCCAAGAGTTGCGGGGCTGCGCCCGTTGGCGAGGATGGAGTAGATTCCGGTATCCGCAATGTCGGTGTTGAAGTACCCGGGTGTTTGCGAATCGAGGGTTCCGGTGAGGTTGCCTTGGCCGTCTGCGTCGAGGTTGGCGATGGATTCGACATCGCCGTTGTCGGTGGCGCTGAAGCCGGAGAGATCCTCGGCGTAGTTGCCGGAGATATTGGCGGTGGTGATGCCAGTGGTCTGGGCGCGCAAGGTTCCCGTCTCAAGCGTGGCGGTAGTGCCGGCGGAGGTCACGATAGAGGTGGTGAGAACGACGGACTGCTGGGGCGAAACCTGCCAGCCGACGACGTTCATGGTGGAGGCAGTTGTGGAAGTGTAGGTGAGTCCGGCGGTCCAACGGCCATTGCCTGCGACGGTGTAAGTTCCTCCGTAGGTGACGGCGCCAAAGTAGTTGCCGGCATCGTTATAGTCCTCGATACCGTTGGTGAGGTTTCCGGCCCCGTCGAGAGTGAGACGCCCGGCCTCAAGGACAGGGTAGCCACCGCTGTCAAAGCCTGAGATGGAGAAGACCTGGTCTCCGGCAAAGGTTGCGAGGGTGGGGGCGACCGAGGTCTGGAGATCGGCGTAGCCATAGAGGAAGAAGCTCTTGTCGGTGCTGACCAGTTCGATGTGGCTTGGTGAGGCCCAATAGTAGACGAAGTTGTGGGTTCCGGCGGAGGTGGTGTAGGTCAGCGTGCCACGGCCATTGGCGTCAGGTGCAGTGTCAGTGCCGGTGGCGGCAAGCTGTGGGTTGAAGGTTCCAGCATCGTTTTCGTCGATGGTTCCGGTAAGGCTGGTTCCGGAGATGGTGAGTCCGCCGATGGCGGCGTAGGGATTGGTGTTGCCGCTGTCTTCGCCGTCGAAGCGGGCGATGTAGGTTGAGGTTCCTCCAAGCACATTGTTGGTGACCGTGGACTGGAGTTCGATGCGACCGGTAGCGTCAGCGTTACCGGAGAACTGGAAGAGCTTGGCGGAGATGGGAGACTGCATCACGAAGCGGTAGACGGTCTGCACGGAGGTGCCGTTGAGCTGCAACTGACCGCGTCCGTCCTGGTTGACGCTGTAGGTGCCGGTGACGGACTGGTTCTGAATCTGGTTGCCGCCGTCATCGTAGTAGTCAAGGGTTCCCGAGGTGATGTTTCCGGCGCCGTCGGCGGTGAAAACTCCGACGGTTGCGAAGTTATTCGAAGCGGTGGCGCCGCCGGCAGTGTAGACGTAAGTTCCCTTGAGGCTGGAAGTGGAGAAGCCGGCTTTGTTTCCGGTTGAAGGGCCGGAGGGAATCGTAACGCTGTTGCTGCTGGAACCGCCGCAGGCTACGAGGGCTGCCAGGGCAAGGACGCTGATGAGAGAGAGAAGGATTTTGCGCATGGCTTTGTATCCACCCGTGGAGAGAATTCTCTGCATGAGGTTAAACCCAGGTGCAGGAGAAAAGTTCTGCACTAGAATAGACGCATGGACAGCCAAATGGTTGAGTTTCCTCCCAAGCCGCTGAACCGGGAGTTGTATCTGATCGGCTTCCGCATGGATCCGAATGCGGAAGGTCCGCAGTTTTACACGCTGATTGGAGATGAGGGAGAGAGCGAACGTCCCATTACAAAGGGTGGACGGGTGCTGCTTTTCCGCAGACCGCCAGATGGGCTGAAGGCGCTGATGGAGAGCGATAACGGCTTCAGCGATGTGAGGCCGGTGCCGACAGAGCTGGAGTTGATGTGCGATATCAGCGGGGCACTCTACGTTGCGAACGCGGAGAACGAAGACGCTGAGGGAGTACTGTTCGAGTTGATCGCGGTGCTCGACGACCTGCTAAGGGCGGTGAAGCTGAACGTTCCGGCGGAGTTCACGGCGGTGTTGAGCGCAGTGGCAGAGCGCCTGGCGGAGAATCCGGAGTTTGCGAGTTTACTGGAAAAGCGCAAGCTCTCACGGGAGAAGCTGGAGGATGCGCTGATGTGGTGTGTGGGTGCGGTGGCGGTGAAGAGTAGCTGGGTGGGGTAAGTAGGAAAACGCGTCGCACTCCGGGATGCTGTTGTGTAGTCAATAAACGAATTCAAGATATGCGAAGCGCCATGCCTTCTGAAGAAGCATGGCGCTTTTTGCGTCCGGTGGTCCGTTACTTACCGGCGGGTGGTGGCGATCTCGGGCTGGTGGCGCTTGGCCTGCGGCGGGAACTGAAGGTGGTCGCGGATGAGACTCTCCTGGAGGCGGGCGAAGGCGGCCTCGGGAGTATCGACGAACTGGAAGAGATTGACGTCGTGGGGGGCGATGGTTCCGGCATCGGCCAGCACTTCGAGGTTGAGAACGCGCCGCCAGTACTCCTCGCCGTAGAGAAGGACGGTCATCTTCTTGGCGAGCTTCTCGGTCTGGGCGAGGGTGAGGATCTCGAAGAGTTCGTCGAGGGTGCCGAAGCCTCCGGGAAAGACGACGAGGGCTTTGGCAAGATAGGCGAACCAGAGCTTGCGCATGAAGAAGTAGTGGAACTCGAAGTTCAGCTCGGGAGTGATGTACGGGTTGGGAACCTGCTCAAAGGGCAGGGCAATGTTGAGGCCGATGGTCTTGCCTCCGGCTTCGTGGGCTCCACGGTTGGCGGCCTCCATGATGCCGGGGCCACCGCCGGTGGTGACGACGAAGCGGTGGCGCTTGCCGGGCAGGGTTCGGGTCCAATCGGTGAGTTTGTGGGCGAGGCTGCGGGCATCTTCGTAATAGTGGGCCATGTCCACGGCGCGCTGAGCGCGGTGCGCCTTCTGTTCCTGGTCGGAAGCAGGTTCTGAGCCACCGGGACGGGCGAGTAGCTGGACGGCCTCCTCAGCGCTGGTGAGGCTGCGGAAGCGAGCGGAGCCAAAAAAGACGACAGTATCCTGAATTTTCTCGCGGCGGAAACGGGCAAGGGGCTCGGTGTATTCGGCGAGAATGCGCAGCGGCCGCCCGTCCGGGCCTTTGAGGAAAGCATCGTTTTCATAGGCGAGGGGAGCGCGATTGGGTGTGAGTTTTGTCTGATCGGCCATAAGGAAAACAAACCCGTCCGGAATTCCAAGGTTACAAGAGCTTAGCGAAGGTCGCGATAGTGCAAGGCGTCCGAAATTCCCATCCATACATCGACAAGACCGATGCCGGAGATCATGCCGCGAAGAAAAGTGTGACCAAGAATGAACTTGAGCGTGGGCCATCCCGCGAGCAGAGGGTTCTCGGTCCAGAGGCGGGTCCAGGGAAGCACCATGACCAACATTCCGGCCCAGACGGCAATGGCGACCTCGACGACGAGTAAAAGACGCTGCGCCCAGACCGGCGGGTGAGCGGCTGGAGGCGTGAGCGGGCCGGGATTCTCCTCCGGCGCGGGCGTTTGTGGATTCTGCTTCAGCGGTGCTTCCATCGTCGAATCGATGCGTCCCTGTTCTGCCGCGAATGGCGTTGCGGCGCCGGGCTACTGCTGTCTGTCCCGAACTCCGCAAGCATGAGAGTGATTCTACGCTGAAGAACGCGAAAGACAGAATTTAGACGGACGAACGCAGTTCACGGATGCGTGTGGCAACGTCGCGATAGTCGATGTTGTTGCCGTAAACCTCCATGAAGTGATTGAGTGCTTCCTGTTTGCGTCCAGCGGCCTCATACGCGCTGGCCAGTTCGTAGGTTACGGCGGTGCGCGACTCCTGGTTGGGCGCGGTCTCCAGGGCGCGGAGGAACCACTTGAACGAAGCTTCAGGCACGGATTTTTCGACGAAGCAGGTGGCGAGCCAGATGTAAGCCTCCTGGGCGCGGGCGGCCGTTAGCTGCCGTGTGTCCAGGCGGCAGACCTTTTGCAACTCACCGATGGCTTCATCGAGCAGGCCCATTTCACGGAAGGCGATGCCAAGGTTGAAGTGGGTCTCCGGATCGTCATCGTCCTGCTCCGGGGCAGAGAGATCGCGCTCGAAGTCCTGGAGGAGATCGCCGAATACGCTGGGAGTAACAGGCTCCTCGGGCGGGAGGGAAGATTCTGCCGCAGCCATCGCGATGTGCTGTGGCGGCTGGTACGGCGGCGGTTGCGGCGGCTGGTACGCGGCAACCGGCGGCGGGGCGGCGGGGCGAACCGGCGGCGCAGGGGGCTCGCGGCGAGGCTGGGGAGCGGGAGTGAAACTGTCTCCCAGCTCGGCATCCAACTCGGCGGCCAGAGAGCTGAGAGTAGGCGCGGAGGATGGGTAGGACGGAGCGGGCGCTGGTGGCGTCGGCGTCGGCGCGGGGTGGATTGGGGCAGATGAGAGATTGTCGCTGACCTCAATGACTTCGACCGGGCCGTAGCCGGGCGCCGATGGGGCAGCGGCGGGCGGCGGAGGAGAAACCTGCGGTAAGCGAGCCCGAAGGGCGGCCAGCTCCGGGTGGCCGGGGCTGGCGGCGGCCAGACGTGCGATCGCGGTTTCGGCCTCCGACCAGATTTGCTGGTTAATGCAGAAGCGCGCTTCCTCCAGCAGCTCAGTGATGTTCTCAGCGGGAGATTCGGCTGCGGGCGGAGCGGCTGGGGGAACGGCGGGAGAATCCTGCCAGACGGACTCCCACTCGCCGGAGAGATCGATTTCCTCGGTGTTGCCGGTGGCGGAAGGCGCATTGAGATCGAAGTCACGGGCGGCGAATTCACCGCTCTTGGCCTCCCATGTAGTGGTCTGGCCGGAGCCTGCGAGGTTGGCGTAGTAACTGGCAGATTCGGAGTCGCCGAGAGCCTCCAGCACACGCTGCATGGTGGAGTAGCACTGCGCCGCTTGATTGGACTGGCCCTCCTGCGAGTAGAGCAGGGCGAGACTGCGGTTGAGGCGCAGATCTTCCGGCGCGGCGCGCAGGGCGGACTCGAGGGCGGTAATGCCACGAGTCTTGGAGGCAAAGGACTCGCAGAGATCGGCATCGGTGAGAGCGGCGGCGATCTGTTCTTCGGTCTCAGGCGGGTAACTCTGCTTGGGCAGTACAGGCTCGTCGCTGTGGAGGAACTCCTCGAGGGTGCGCGGCTCATCGTTCGACTTGGGGGCGGCTACTGGCGGTGCAGAAGCGCCGCCGGGCCCCATGAGGGCACAGACCTGACGGTAGCCCTGGACGTGCGAGGGGTTATCGGGCTCCAGCTCGATGAGTTCCTTGTATGCATCGCGAGCGCGCTCGAGCTGGCTGTTCTGGACGGCGGCGTGCGCCATGAGCTCGAGGATCTCGGCGATCATGGAGTTCTCGCCAGCGCGCTGGAAAAGGTTGTAGAGAGTTTGGAGCGCCTCGGGATTGTTGCGCACGCGAGCGACGGAGCCGTGCAGGTGCGCCATTACGTCCTCTTTGTCATGGGCGAGGACGTCGGTGGAAAACTCGTTGTACAGATTGATCGAGCGGAGAGTGTCATTCTCCTTGTAGAGGCGGGCTGCAACTTTGACCACGCCGTTCGGGTCATGGTGCACGATGATGAGCTTGCGGGCGAGCAGGAGAGCGTTATCGAGGTCGCCAAGCTTGAGGTAGGCATCGAGAAGATTGCGCAGGGCGTCGGATCGAGAGTCGAGGTCGGGGATGGCCTCGTAGAGGTCGATGGCCTTCTGGTTATCTCCGAGTTCGAAGGTGACCTGGGCGCGAAGCTCCTGGGCGCGGAGGTTGGTGCGGTCAAGAGCGATGAGGCGATCGAGAATCTTCTGCGCGGGATCAAGGGCATGGCGCTCGACGAGCGTGGAGGCGGTCTGGGAGAGCATCTCCTTCGCCTCATCGCGCTGGCCGCCCTGAGTCATGAGGTCGGCGGTACGGGTGATGACCTGCACATTTTCAGGGTCGAAGAGAACGAGTTGCTTGAGGAGGCGGAGAGTTTCCTTGTTCTGGCCCTTGCGGGTATAAGCCTCGGCGGCCTGGAGTAGCATGGAGCGTGCGTCGCTGACGAGTCCCTGCTTGCGGTAAAGTTCAGCAAGCTTCTCCATGGCGGGCAGGCCGTTTGGATCAAGCTTGGTGATCTTCTTGAACATCGCGATCGCCTTGAGAAGAAAGCCGTCAGCGATGTAGGCTTCGCCGACCACGCGGAAGCGTTCGATGGCTTTTTCGTTCTGCCCGAGCCGGCTATAGATATCACCTACGGTGTTGAGGATGGCGAGATCGCGGGGCTCGACCTCCAGAATTTTTTCGTATTCGGAGACAGCATTCTGGAGCTTGTTCTGCTGCAAATACTTCTCGGCGTTTGCACGCGACTTTTCTTTGTTGAAACCGAATCCGAACATGATTGCGCTCCAGAGCGCCTGCACTCAGCCTGGGCGGAAGACTGCCCGACTGGGCGTGCAGGGAAGAACCTCGTATTTGGCTAACGGTAACACAGCTTTAGCTTAGCGGGAACCACCGTAAGGCTAGCCATGTAGTTTGGGGGGACATGTCCGGATGGCGCGCAGGGCAGGATTGGCAGAGGAAAATGGCGTCACTAAGGGTCGGGTACGGGTAGGCCATAAGGGCGATGAAATTCCGGGCGGAATGAAGTGGCGATGGCGGGTTTGCGGGTGACCGCGCTACTAGCCTGTTCGTTTCAGTGATGCCAATACGGGATTGCGGAAGCAGGCGGGAACCTTCCGGGACGTTTCTACGTATTCTCTAAAGTGGCGGCTATCCGGGTTCGGGAGAATCATGCGCGGAATCAGAATCAAGGAACCAACGATCATTGCGCTGGAGACGATGCGCACGCACAAGCTGCGCTCGTTTCTGATGCTGCTGGGCGTCATTCTCTCAGTCTCGACACTGATCCTGGTAGTTGCGCTGATCAACGGCACGAACGCCTACATTGCGGATCGAGTGGCGAACATGGGCAACGGGGTGTTCCTCATCGGGCGCTACGGCATCATCAATAGCGAAGAAGAGTGGGTGAAGGCGGTGCGGCGCAACAAGCAGCTCACGTATGACGACTTTGTTGCGGCACGCGACGGGCTGAAGCTGCCGAAGGCCGTAGGTTTGGAATGCCGGTTTACCGACACCGTTCGCCACGAGGGTCAGAGCGCCGAAGATGTGGGGGTGCGGGGCGTGACCGCCAACATCGGCCTGATGGACACCGAAGAGGTCGCGCGTGGACGCTACATCAGCGACAACGATAACGACCACCGGAGTTTTACGGCGATGGTCGGCAGTGACGTGGTGAAGAAACTGTTCCCTTCCACCGATCCGCTGGGGAAGACGGTGACGATCAAGGGCTACGATTTTGAGATTGTCGGGGTGGCCAAGCCAATAGGAAACGTGATGGGGCAGCCACAGGATAATTTTGTCTACATCCCGGTGCAGACCTGGTTCAAGCTCAACGGCACGCATACGGACAACTTCCACATCAACATCCAGGCGCGTTCGCCGGAGTTTATGGAGCAGACCAAGGACGAGGCCAGGGCGCTGATGCGGGCGCGGCGGCATGTGGCTCCGAACGAAGAAGACAACTTTGGATTGTTTGGTTCCGACAACCTGATGGACCTGTGGAAGAATCTGACGGGAACGCTGGCCGGAGCGATGGTGGGTTTTGTGTCGATCTTCCTGGTGATTGGCGGCGTGGTGATCATGAACGTGATGCTGGCAAGCGTGACGGAACGGACACGGGAGATTGGCATCCGCAAGTCGCTGGGAGCACGCACGTCAGACATCCTGAGCCAGTTCCTGGTGGAAGCTTCTGTGATGAGCGCGATGGGCGGAGCAATTGGAATTGCGGTGGCATGGGTACTGGCCGTCATTCTGGACAAGCTCACGCCACTGCCGATGTCCGTTCCGCTTTCCGCTGTGATTGTGGCGATCTGCGTATCGACGGCTGTGGGATTGTTCTTCGGTGTGTATCCTGCGCGCAAGGCGGCGCGGCTGAATCCGATTGAAGCACTGCGGGCCGATTCCTAAAGGAGCGATGGATGAATTCGAAACGTAGATACTTCTCCTTTGGCGAAAGCGCGCGAATGGCGTTTGAGACGCTGCTGGCAAACAAAATGCGCTCGGCGCTGACAGTGCTGGGAGTGTTCATCGCCGTGGTGGTGCTGGTGATGGTGTTCTCCATCATGTACGGAGTGGATGCGGATCTGCGCGGGCAGCTTGAACAATACGGGACGGACACGCTGTTTGTTTTCAAGTTTGAGCCGGGGATTCATATGGGCCGACTGCCGCAGGAAATGCGCACGCGCAAGCCCTTGAAGTACGAAGACGCGGAGGCGATTCGCGAGGAAGCTCCCGCGGTGAAAGAGGTTTGCGTGGAGTTGGACTCCACGAGCTTTACACCAGGCACGCCGAGCTTTATTCCGACGGCCCGCTACAACGGCAAGGAAGTGACGGCGGTGAACTTTGAGGGCGTAACGCCCTCCTACGAATTTGTGCAGAACGCACGCCTTGAACAGGGACGCTTTTTGACGGAGACGGAGAACTCTCACCGGCTGGACGTGGCGGTGATTGGACACGACCTGGCAGAGGCGCTGTTTCCGGCGAAAGATTCCATTGGCAAGGAACTGCAAGTTACGGGAATGACATTCCGGGTGATCGGAGTACTGGAGAAGAGCAAAGGAGTTTTTCTGCGCGACAACGCCGCGGATAAGCAGGTCTTCATTCCGTATCTCTCCTACCTGAAGCATCGGCCACAGGATAAAGAGAACTTTCTGACGGCGTTGGCGATGCCGGGAAAGAAATCACAGGCGACGGACGAGATTACTGGAGTTCTGCGACGGCGGCGAGGCGACGCATTCAATAAGCCTGACAGCTTCGGGATCTCTTCGGCGGAGGCGATTTCAAACCAGTTCCGCAGCATCATGGGCTCAATTGCTCTGCTGACGATTGCAGTGGCCTCGGTAGGAATGCTGGTGGGAGGCGTGGGGGTGATGAACATCATGCTGATGTCAGTGACCGAGCGAACCCACGAAATCGGTGTACGAAAGGCCATTGGAGCGCGCAGCAAGGATGTGGTGCGGCAGTTTCTGGTGGAGGCCGTCGTGTTGACGGGCTCGGCTGGCGTTGCCGCGGTTCTGTTCTGCCTGGCGCTGATCGCGCTGCTCAACGTGGTGCTGCCGAACTGGCCGATGGCAGTTCCGGGGTGGGTGATTCCGGCGTCAGTAGCAGCGGCGATGAGTGTGGGGTTGTTCTTTGGAATTTATCCGGCGGCGAAGGCGGCAAAGCTGGACCCGGTGGAAGCGCTGCGCTACGAGTAGGCCGGCAGGAAATCTACTGCACTAAGTGGATGGTCCCCAGGGGTGGCCGCCGCCGTTCGGTCATCTCACGCGACATCTCCTTCCTCTGCGCGGGAGAAAGCAACTCCTGGATGGCCGGAAAAATTACGGTTTCCTCAAGGCGGAGATGTGCGGCAAAGATCTGGTCAAGAGCACTGGTGACATGCTCAAGTCGGCGCGCGAGGGCGGGAAGACGGACAGGATTGCGATCCAGAGAAGCGCAGAGGGATAGCATCTCCGCCGCTAATTCATTGATGGCTTTGTGCTGCTCAACCATGGTTTCAGCAGCTTCATAGACGAGTCCGCGCAGGGGCAGTGCGGCCTGGATGCGCGGAAACAAAGATTCATTTTCGTCGGCCTCATGCAATGGCAGGGCAAGGCTGAAATAGCGAAAGATGGCTGCGGCAGCCTCGGCGATTTCTTCGAGGGGCACGCCCTCAGCGCCGGCCAGGGTGCGGCCTAGTTGCATGAAGTGGCGAATGCGGGCGTGGCAGCCGAGCAGCATTTCGAGAGGCGTGGGGAGCGCGGGCGCGTCCGTGCCGGATTTATCGTAAATCCTGGTAAATCTCATACTTCTACTCTGTGATTCGTCAGCGGGGATTGTCGAGGACTCATGTCACAAAACTAAATGTCTTTTTTGTTCAGTGACTTAGCTTGCCTGCGTCGATTTCAGCTTACGATTTTACGATATTGAGTGCTACAATGACCGCGCTTTATGATTTGGAAGGACGCGAGCGGTAGAGGCGCCCTGAGAGCGAACAAACAAGCGCTGCTCCGGAACACGTATCTGCAGACGAAATCCCTCCGATTCACTCAGCCTGATTTCAATTCACGAAGGAACAAGTAACATCATGGAACAAGGAATCGTTAAGTGGTTCAATGACGCGAAGGGCTTTGGTTTCATTAGCCGCCAGAATGGCGAAGACGTTTTCGTACACTTCTCGGCTATCCAGACAAACGGCTTCCGGAGTCTCAAAGAAGGACAGGCCGTGCAGTTCAACGTCGTCAAAGGACCCAAGGGCTGGCAGGCAGAGAACGTGACGGCCGTTTAGTTTTCGCGTCCGAAAAGTTCTAGTGGAGAGGGCAGCCATCCGGCTGCCCTTTTCGTGCAAGGGTGAATGTGTCCTTAGTACTATTGCGCGGTGCGGGAAATGTACGTACGATAACCTTCCAATCGACGATTGCGATGGTTGCGCGCTCATGGGCAGGAATGGACTTTCGTTCCGCCTCGGGAGCGTGTTGGAGATTGAATTGACGAAGAAAAGTTTCTTAAGACAATGCACGGAAGTGAACCGCGAGCTCTGGCTCGTGTTGTCACTCTTCGTCATCGCAGCGCTGTGTAATTTTCTGATTGCCAACCGTGGCATATTGCTGAGTTTCTATACGTTTCCGACACTGTTTTCGGCCTACTATTACGGGCGGCGTCATGCGACGCTTACGGCGCTGGCCAGCCTGCTGATGGTGGCTCTCATGACCTTTGCGAACCCTCGCCTGTTTGACCACGGCGGGGAAGTGCTCAATAGCCAGAAGTGGTTTGATATCTGCATCTGGGGCGGAGCACTGATGATCACGGCATTCGCCATGGGAGCACTGTACGACCGCAATGCGGCGAAGATGCGGGAGCTACGCGAGACCTATCACGGCGTGCTGATGATCCTGCGCCACTTCATTTCCAAGGATACTTACACGCAGAACCACTCTTACCGGGTTTCGATTTATGCCGCGCGCATCGCGGCGGAGATGGGCTTCGACGACGAGCGCATTGAGGACGTCCGCGCAGCAGCCCTGCTGCACGACATCGGAAAGCTGGACATCAGCCGGGAACTTCTTTACAAAGCGGCCCGCCTGAATGCCAATGAAACACTGGAGATGCGCGAGCATGTGCAGCGGGGCGTGAACCTGCTGGAACCAGTCGGCGGTTCGCTGCGCCGGGTGCTGCCGATCATTCTGTCGCATCATGACCGCTTCGACGGCTCCGGCTATAGCGACCGCACAGGCGATGAAATCCCTCTGGAAGCGCGCATTCTCTCCGTGGCCGACGCCTACGATGCGATCACGAGTGATCGTCCGTACCGCAAAGGGAGCACGCCGTACGAGGCGCGGGAAATCCTGGAGCGCGGCGCGGGAAAAGAGTTTGACCCGGAAGTGGTTGCGGCCTTCTTGCGCGCCTTCCGCAAACAACAGATGGATATTCCCGACCTGGTGGTCTAGCGACGGCGAGAGCCGGCATCGTACAATAGTGGCTGCTTGGATAACTCCCATCGCGGAGAGATGGCCGAGTGGTTGATGGCTCCGGTCTTGAAAACCGGCATGGGGGAAACTCCATCGGGGGTTCGAATCCCTCTCTCTCCGCCATTCCTTTATTATCAGAAACTTATAAGTAGAAGTGCCACTCGGAATACCAATTTCGGATGAGGCGCTCCTTGAGCTGCCGAAGCAGATTACCGCGCGATGCAGATGTGGATTGATCAGAGCGGTTCGTCTTCGTTCATTAACGAATCGTCTTTTCGAAGTAGCGTACGGTCTTTGTTCCGCCGTGGATGGACGCTCGCCCTACTTCCTTAAAACCCATCGCCAGATGAAATGCTTCAGAGACCGGGTTCGGGGGCTCGATATTTACCTCACAGACCACGCGATCTTGCCCAACCTGTCGTGCTGCCACAAAGAGGTCGTTGTATAGAATTCTGGCGATGCCCTGGCCTCGGGCTGAAGCCGCAACAATGACGCGGTCAATATAGACGAACGACTCCCGAGATTCCTTGAACCAATTGAAATTCGGGTTCAGGTAGGGGGCATTCTGATCGAGTGCGATCAAGAACGCAGTCCCCCCACGGTCGATGCCACGAGCGTAAAAGGACATGTTGAGCAGTTCGGCAAGACTGGTGACATCGAGGGTGGACGTTTCCTTTGCATGGACGTTATTCAGCAACAGGACAGCGGCATTGTCCAGCAAACTGCGATCATCAATAACATGCACCTTCTTGACATGCATCGTTAAAGCACCCTTCTTTTCCTCGTGCCGGAAACTGTTGAAGTTCGTTAAGCGCCAGGTTAGAACCTCAATAGTCTATTTCTGTTGAGTGGGGCTTTTGGAGCGGCGTGATGTGTTCCCGATGCTCAGTTCCTGACGATGCCACCAACAGCGGGCTTGAATGGGCCACCTGCGGGTTGGGATGGACGCTCGATGGAGACTCAAATAGTCTGAGTGGCAGACTCAACGGTAACAGCCATTGTGGCGCGCAGCCATTTGAAGGTTGCCTTCAGAACATCAAAGTCCGGACCAGAAGTCACCAATACGGCCGTCCCCTTGATAAGGAAACCTGTACCCGGCCCATGCAGACCTTTGATTTTGCTGCTCCCTAAAGTTATTAAGACCTGCGGGTTGAAAGCAATGTTCGCCTCAGTACGATGCATGTAGCCGACAGGAATCAACAGACGCCCATCTTCGGTGGTTCGTAGATAACTGTTCCAGGTGTTGACCATATGCGGTCCATCCGCTCCCAAGGTTGCAATTGCAACCACCCCATCCTGTTTCATAACTTCCAGCAATTTTTCCGGAATCATTTTAGAAAACTCCTAAAGGTTTGTGTTGTTGGCAAGATGATTTATTGAAAGTCCTGAGCACGCCGCATGCGATAAGATGCGCTCCGCTGAGTCTAACTTAAGCTACAGGGCTCCAGCGAGGAGCGGCCAGCCACGCCTGCAAGGTGCGGGCCGAGATGCCTGACTCGTGATGTAGGGTCGCGGAGGTCTTGCGGAAGTTGTGAAGCTCCCAGTGGTCGCATACCGGATGCTCGGTGCAGGGCTTTTCTACCGAAGCTGTCTCTCGTAAATTTCATAACATTCGTACTCGGATACTCCGCCCATCCAAAATTGCGCTCCGCAAAATTCACGCTTCCTCAGGAAATGCCTTTTCGCAAGCTGCACTCTGGCGAACTCGGACTTGGCGAGTTTGAGAGCAGTCTGGCCACCGGTGGGGACCACAATGATCGCGTTATTGGGCGGTGTCTCGTAGAGGATTCGGTTTGATTCAGAGGCTCTTCGAGTTGACCAGGTCCAAAATGCCGCAGGCCAGTCGACGAAGATATTTCTGTTGTAATACGCCTGTACTCCTGTTCCGTAGAAATTCACGCAATAGATGGGCCGTTTGCCCACGTAGGGTTGAAGAAACTCGGCGGTCGCTCTTGAGCCAGAATATGGCCCCTGTAGTTCATCGCGCACGGTTACCGCTGTGGATGGCAACTGGAGAATCAGCAACACAGCCAGCGGGAACGTCAGAAGCCGATTTGAAAATTCAAATTGGGGCAAACTTCCGGCGGGCCATGCTCCCCATACTGAAACCAGAAATGCCGTCAGAGCCATTCCGAAGTGCCATGGCCTGGACCAAATCAATCCCATGGCAAGCACTGTAAAGACGAAGGGAAGAGCACAAGCCAGTTGCCTTACCGCAAGAAACCAGGAGAGCACGAGGATCAACAGAACTACGCCCCAAACGACTCCGAGGAACGCGCTGTTTCCGGTAATCGCCAAGTACGCCACGATCAAGGTCGCTATCGATGGCAGAACGAATGTGCGCTTCTTTGCGGCAATCGCCCAGATTGTGAAGATGAGCAGCAGGCATATTCCCCAAGTCATATTGAGGCCGAGCGCTATGCCCAGTTTCGGGAGACCGCCGAGTCCCTTGGCGATGCTCCCCAACGCGGTTTCCTTTTGAAGTTGGATCGCAGCTTTGAAACTACAGTCCGGGAATGGAGTCGCGAGAGACCGGGCAACTGCCGCGGAAGCCAGAACGAAAACACCAGCTACGCTGGTTTGCGAAATCTGGGTCCACGAAGGACGCTGTTTGCGGAAGTCCCGAATGCATTCCCAGGCAAACGCGCAGGCAATTCCTCCAGCGATCGTGAATCCGTGCATGTTGGATTGTGCCAACAATGCCAAAACCAATCCAAAGGGAATGACGCGTACCGGCTTCGCTCTCCAAAGCGCAACCGCCGCAAATGCGAGGAAAGTTGACAATGCATAACTTCGAGCTACAACCGCGTATTGATACTGGTAATAAAAGGTGAATGGAACCAGCAACCGGACGGGCGCAGGTAGCGGGCTCCAGCGCAGCCAGATATACATTCCAGCCGCTACCAGGGTCAGGGACACGGCGGGCAGCGCGGCATAGGGAAGGTGCAGGCGAGTCAGCCCCCAGAGCAGAAGGTGCCAGAGCGGAGGACTGCCTTCGTACCCCATCTGATGGAAAATTCCGCCAATGCCAAGGTCGCGCGCAATGAGCCAGGCTTGCGCCTCATCCGACCAAGGCTCGTGAAAGCAGGCTGCCAAGGCTGCAATCGCCGTGAACAGGAGCAGTACCAGGCACTCGGCCAAAGACATCCCAGCGAACCGGCGGTTCAGGAGCCTCGCGTTCCGATGGCGTTTTTCTTCTATCACTATTGGGGGCGGGCGGAGTATCTTCTCTCACCCTCCGCCATTCCTTTGCTCAAGCTTGCGGCGCGAGGACCGGAATGACATAGGGGCCTTCGGGAATGACCGCAACAGCGTTGTCCCCATGGTCTTCGATGCTCTGGCAAACAGCGTCCTCAACCGATTCGATCATGTCGACGCCGGTGAAGCGCCGGTCTTCTCCATTGAGTCCGGTTGTATAGAGCTTGATGGTGCCGAGACGCATGGGCTTCATCTGCATTTCGGTTTGCCATTCGTCGATTTCAGCGAAGGTCTTCGCCTTCAAGGTGGCAAGGAAGCGCTCCGGCCCGAGTTCGATGAGCTTTGCCTGGGCGCTTCGGAACTCCCTGGAGCCGAAGCCCTCGGAGCATTCTGAAGCAATGATCAGCGTGCCGCCCGGCTCAAGAATATCCATTGGCGTGACCATGCCCTTGACGGTTTGATAGTAGGTCTTATCCAACGGATATCCGGCCGAAGAGGTGAGCACGGTATGAAAGCGGCGGGAGACCGGAACGGCGGTCGCAGAGTTGATGAACTCGACGGCCTCCAAGTGGCTGGCATTGACCTCGCCGAAGTTCACGAACACGAGGTCGCGCTCCTCGTCGAGGACGGTGTTCAGGGCGTAGACTTCGCCGATCTTGCGAACGATTTCGAGTTGCTCTTCATGGAGCGGGTTGCCGACCAGATTGCACTGGACAGCCAAAGGGTCTTCCATGAATCGCGCCGAATGGAAAGTCCGGATGGTCTCGTGATGCGCGACGCCGGGGGCGATGACCTTGCGTCCTCCCGACCAGCCAGCCATAAAGTGCGGCTCGACCAATCCGGTGGCGACGCGCAGATCGGCTTCAAGGAAGCGCCGGTCAATCTTCACCGGCGTGCCCCGCGAGGTGCAGCCCAGATCGACGTGGTCTGCGTCATTGCGGGCGAAGTGGTTTTCCACGCGCACAGTCTTCAGCACCCACGGATCGCCAACCAGTTCGTCGAGTTCGGCTCCTTCATTGGGACGATGAAGGCCAGTCGCCACGAGGACGGAGATATTCGCGGCGGGCACTCCACCCTTGATGAGATCCTCGATCATGGGGCGAAGGAATAGCTTGTTCGGCACCGGCCTGGTTATGTCGCAAATCAGGATGCAGGCACTTTTCCTCCCGGTGGCCAGTGCGCCGAATGGTTTGGAGGCGACCGGGTGGTCGAAGGCTTGGCGAATGGCCCCCTGCTGATCGACTAACTTTGGTAGCGAGACCTTGCGAATAATCGTCGGCTGCGCGCCTTCCGGCAACGAAACCGCCAACTGCCGGTGTCCAAACGCGATTTCAACCATGTTTTTCATAGGAGCTTCTCCTGCCCGCGAGCAGCAATCATACTGCATCTCCGCGGCAGAGAGGGACGCGCGTTGCCTCAGATACAACCTGAGAAGTGAGTTGCTCAATCAGAATATCCGTCAGGATACCCGCGGCATTCGCGGTAGAATCTGATAGAAGGTTTCCTCTTGGAGAGCTTGTGAAGAGAGTTACAACGTATTTCGCGCTCGTTCTTCTGGGTTTGATGCTTTCCGTCCCGAGCGTTGCCTATGCCCGCCCGCATTCCGCGAAGCGGTCTTCGCAGAACAACGCAAAGAAAGTGGCGAGAAAGAACGCAAAGCAACAAAAGAAAGAGCAAAAACAGTCGAAGAAGGCGATGCAGAGCTGGAAAAAGCATCATCACTCAGGATTCTGAACAAGCGCTTATTCAGTACGCCAGATCTCTCCAGGACTGCCACTCACCACGCAGACCCACAGCACAATTGAACGTGGCTAATGTTTCATGCTCAGCATTGGGTCAGCCGCCTGGTGCGGCTCGGATTCGGCGTCGTCGCGCAGATGCCGACCAAGCTGAAACTGCATGCCGAAATATCCGATGAGCTGCGATTGCCCGCTACTGGGCGGACTGAAGCTGCGTCCGGCCATGAAGATGAAGAGCGCGTTCCGGTTCAAACGGTAGCGTCCGCCGAAGTCGAAGGTATTATCGCGCTCGCCGTCGGGAGCGCCATTGCTGTACACCTCGGTCAATACTTCCAGGCGCTTGGTTAGCTGGTGGCCGAAGGCGAGGCCGCTGATCCAATAGGATTTCTGCTGGGTGAACCAGCGCCCAACCTCGAGATCCACATCGATTGGCCCAACCTTTTTTGTGACCTCCAGCGGGAGCAGGAAGAGCGGTCCCTTGTAGACCAGGTTGCGACGTACGGAATCCTGCGTGTTATTGATCTCAAGCTGTGGATAGGTGCCGATGTTCAGATCGAGTTTCTCATTCTGGAAGAAGCGAATTTTGACGCCGAATTTGGAGTCGCCGGGGCCGGCAAGCAGCGGGCCGTTGTTGGTGCTGTTGTATACGTAGGGCATCTCATACTTAAGCTGGACGCGATCTCCCCAGCCGTAATTCATATCGAGGATCGGCGTCTCGTAATAGTTATCGGAGGACTCGCGGTCCATGGTGTAGCCGAGGTTGATCTCCCAGTTGTTGCGGCCGGGCGTGCCTGGATCGTCGGTCAGCAAAGGTGGGCCGCCCTGGGCGCGCGCCGAGAGTGGAACTAGAGACAATAGCGCCACCCAGAGCGCTATCAAGCCCATCGGGCGAAAACGCCAACTTGAGGCGCGAGTCGAGAGTGTCTCCAAAATTTGAAAAATGACAGCCATGCTAAATGCAATTCTCCTGCCCGCAGTGTTGGGAGCCTGCGGATTGGCCCCGATGAAGAGAAACGAAACTTCCGTGCCGACTCACCGTTCTATCCTAACCAGATTCATCGCAAATTAGGAAAGAGGTAACCGAAGATTCACAAAAGGTTACCGGTGTAATTTGTAAGGTTTGGCAGGGCGGTCGATGATGTCTTCCAGGTAGGAGTCTGCGTCATGCTATCCGGGCGAATCTTCGCGAGAGTTGTTCTGGCTGCGGCCTCGATGCTGATTCTGCTGCCTGCATGCGCCGCCGCGCAGACGCAGATCACCATCGGAGCAAGCACCAGCGGCACCGTGGAGTTCAGTGGGGCCGGACAGACGCAGGGGACATTCGTCGGCTCGTGCGGTCCGGCAGACTGCATTCAGGGCGACGCCCATCCCGGCTCCAACGTTGGCGCTTACAGCATGTGGATCACCGGGAATGTTGCACCTCTCGACTTCACCATCGCATTGCCGCAGGGCGGTTCCCTGGTGAGCCAAGGGGAGGGCCTCCGCTCCGCCAGTATTTCGAGCGCTGGGATACTCACTTCGCCCGAACCGGCAACCATTGCGCTGATCGGCTCCGGACTGCTGGCGATCGGCGGAGTGCTGAAACGCCGCAAGCGAAGGTAATTGCGTGGCAGCGTCAGGCAGATGGATTTTGGCTCCATCATGGGAATCCTCTGTCACGCGCAGAAGTATTGACCCGACCGTATAATGGACGTATTCCATATCTGGAGGATGCATTCATGTCAACATCGGCAGTTCCAACTCACGAAGAGACACTGAAAAACCTTCTTGCAGCGTTCAACGGCGAGTCGAACGCCTCCGCCCGCTACGCTGCCTTTGCAGTGAAAGCTGACGAAGAAGGCTACCTCCGGGTGGGAAGTCTATTCCGGGCCGCCTCGCGCGCCGAGCATATTCATGCGTCCAACCATGCTGTTGTCATTCAGAAGCTGGGTGGAACGCCCGCTGCCAAGATCGAAGCGGCGGAGGCGAAGAGCACGGTGGAGAATCTGCAAGCGGCCATTGCCGGAGAGCTCTACGAAGTTGACGTCATGTATCCCGATTTCATCAGTGAAGCCGAGGCGCAGAAAAATGCGGCTGCGCGCCGCACTTTCAGATTCGCTTTCGAGGCCGAAAAAGAGCACGCACAGCTTTTTGCCAAAGCCTTGCATGATGTTCAATTCGGCGTGGAACGCTCGCGCGAAGAACTGCGGCACAGGGCGACCTACTACGTATGCCCAGAGTGTGGCTTTACCGCCGACAAAGCAGAGTTCGACCGCTGCCCGATATGCGGTCATCTAAAAGAGGAATTTGAGCTGGTCAGCTAGATTGCGGATGAGTGCAGGAATTCTCAGGGGAGGAGCGAGTCTGCTTCTCCCCTGATTCCGTTTACTGAAGAGGTGAGTCGGTGGAGGTGGCAGTGGCCGTAGCGTTATAGCGAATGACGCCGGTAGCATCGCTGTAGAAGCGGCGCTTGCCAGTCTGGTCCACGATGATCGGGGTCGCGGTGGACGAATAGTAGGTGGGAGGGCCGCCTGTAGTGGTCAGCAGGAAAGAGTATCCGCTCTTGGTGCAAGGCTGGCTGGCGCATCCCAGAACAAAATCCAGCAGGACGGCGTTTGTCGTACTCGACGAGGTATTGCCCGCGGAGCCTGGTCCCAGGTTCGACAGCGAAGCGGCGTAGCCAGTCGCCGGATACGTGGAGGCATACGTGACTTGCGCGGTGTTGATGCTGCGTAGCGAGCCCACGGCAGAAGCTTCGTTGGCGGCGATGCGTGAGCGCAGCAGATTGGGGATGGCGATGGCTGCGATGATCAGGATGATCGCAACAACAATGAGAAGTTCAATCAGCGAGAAACCCTTCTGCTTGTGCATTCGATAGTCCCGGACAATCACTTTGCACAATGAGTGCAAGGTGCTTTCTGTGCCATAGCTGGGCACTTGATGTTCCGCCAGACTCCGCGCGATTTTGAATTCATGCACGGATGAACATGCGGTGCTATCTGGCCTGAGAGAAACAGTACCACTCAAGTGCCGTGCTTTCACTTACTTTGTGCCTCCATTCATCAGCAATGAGTAACCGAAGTCGGTTACCAGCGCGTCACCCACGAAGCGATGCTGGTTACCGGGCCGCTCTAAGTCCAGCGAAAGAATCGCACGGCGAAGAAGAATGAAATCGCGCCCCAGAAGCACATGACGGCAATCGGCGCAGCCTGTGACGAGAGCGAACTGCCCTCAAGGATGATGGCGCGCAACGCGTCATTGAGCGCGGTGAGAGGGAGCAGCTTGATGAATGGAATCACTGCGGCCGGAAAGCGCTCATAGGAAAAGAAGATGCCGGAGAAAATCCACATTGGCATCATCACTACGTTCATAATGCCGCTGGCGGTTTCGATCTTCTGCGCGCGGCTGGCCGTTAGCAGGCCGAGCGCGGCGAAGGTGAGAGCGCCCAGGCAACTTACCAGGAATATGGCGGGCCACGATCCCACAACCTTCATGTGGAATGCGACGACGCCAAAGCCAAGCATGAGAAGCAGCTCGGAGATCATAAGGATGAGGCGGCTGGAGGCCAGGGCGAGCAGAAAATCTCCACGCCGCATCGGCGTTGCCACGTAACGCTTGAGCAGTTTGCGCTGGCGCATCTCCACCAGGGCAAATCCAATGCCCCACATTCCGGAGCTCATGAGGTTCATGCCGAGCAATCCGGGGATGAGGAAGTCGATATAGCGGCTGCCAGGTTCGCTGTTTACCCGTGAAGTGGTGGGAACGGCGGGTTTGCTGCCGGCCGCCGCTTGCAGAGCATCATCGGCAAGGCTGCGCGCCAACACACTTTCCGGACGAGCCGGATCATAGACATATTCGATGGTGGAAGCGTGAGGAACGAGTTCCACGTCAAACTTCCCGAGACGGAAATTAAGCGCTGCCTGCGCTGAGGGTTGCACCTCGATCTTTAGCGATTGCACACCGGTTGCGTGGCGCAGCAGCTCGGCAATGCGCTCTGCGCCGGGCTGCTGGGCGATGACCGCCCGCACGGCGTCCGGCGGCTTATTGCGGAAGGCAATCCCCAGCCCAAGCGCGAGGAGAATCGGAAACATGAAGATCCAGAAGATCACCTCGGGCTCGCGGAACAACTCCTTCAGCCGCGCCATCAGGATCATGCGGTAGCCGGTCCAGCGTCCATGGATGATGACGTTCCGAACGCGCTGTTCTGTTTTCGCTTCGTTGGATGGCCCAGTCATGCTAGTCCTCACGCAGGTGGCGTCCGGTCAGGTTGACGAAAACGTCTTCGAGGCTGGACTGGCGGGTCGTCAATTGGCTCAGCCGCCAGCCGTTCTGCTCGATCAGGGCCAGCAAGGCAGGGATTGTGGCATGAGGTTCCTCGACGGTGAGCGCGGTGACGCCGTCCTCGCACTGCACAGCGGCAACCCCCGGCAGCGCCATCCAGTATTCAAAGGAGACCGTGGGCGCTTCCGCCAGCGCGAATTCTACGCGGTGGTGTCCGCCTACGCCGGAGATGAGTTCCGCGGGAGTTCCAGCGGCAATCACCTTGCCGTGATCGACGATGGAGATGTAATCGCAAAGCCGCTCGGCCTCGTCCATGTAGTGTGTGGTCAGCAGCACCGTGCCGCCATCGGACTGGAAGCGACGCACGATCTCCCACACCTGGCGGCGGCTTTGCGGATCAAGCCCCGTGGTGGGTTCATCGAGAAACAACATGCGCGGGTTTCCGACGAGCGCGGTGGCGATGGCAAGGCGCTGCTTCTGTCCGCCGGAGAGCTTGCCAACCCAGGCGTCGGCCTTCTCGGTGAGCGCCAACTCTTCGAGCACGTCCTCGACCGGGCGGGCATTGTGATAGAAGCCGCCGAACAACTCCAAGGTCTCCCGCACGGAGAGCTTTTCGGACAACCGCGTCTCCTGCAAAGAGACGCCGATTGACTCGCGCAATTCCGCAGGGTGCTCACGCCAGTTGCGGCCGAGAATCTCAACCGTGCCCGAGGTCGCTTGAAGCAAACCCTCGAGGATTTCGATGGTGGTCGTCTTTCCGGCGCCGTTTGGTCCCAGCAGTCCATAGCACTGCCCGGCATAGAGAGTCAGGTCGAGTCCTCGAACCGCCTCCACTTTGCCTTCGTAAGTCTTGCGCAGATCCTTGCACTGGACCACGACTTGATCGTGCATGGTGAGCTGTCGTCCTTGTGAATTCGTGAGCCGCTATCCGGCCTCAGAGAATGCTACACGAAACAAGGGATGCCGCCCGCGGGAACCACGGCAGTCAGGAGACTGTCGCGGCAAGTGCGCGGGGGAGAGCCGGCCCGTCCAACTCAGTGCGAGGAGCGCTGAAATGTATCAATCTCGATTGTCTGCGGCGACGTTGCGGTCCGGCCTCTGCGATCAGAGACTCTCCGAGGCAAGAACTCGGTTCCTTCCGGGACGAGGCTGGTTTCAAGCCTCTCCTCGGTCTCGCGAAGTTTTTCCCATAGATTGGAGCCCGGAGCGCAGACGGTCAGCTCATAACGCAGCACAATCTCCGCCGCTTCGTTTTCAAGATTCCAATACTCCACCTTTTCGGTCAGGCGATTGAGAGCGATCTGGGCCTGCGAATCGTCGGTGTCCGGCATGACGACCAGAAACTGATTGAAGGAGCAACGCACGAGGTAGTCAGAGCCGCGGAAATTCGACCGAAGAACAAATGCGGCCTTGATCACGACTCCCTCGCTGGTCTTTTCGTGTTCATCCGGGCGCACCGCGATCAGCACAAATGTAGCCGGGCAGCCGCTGCGGTTCAGCAAACTCGATTGCTGACTGAACAACTGGTCGAGATACCTGCGGTTGAACAGCTGAGTTTCCGGATCAAGCAGAGAAAAGTGCTCGAGTCTCTCGATGTAAGAAGTAGCCGCAATCAGCGCGTTGGATACCTTGCGGAGAGATTTCCGTTGCGAGGCCAGGCGAAGATTGAAAATGAGCGCTAAAGCCAAGAGGCCAAGCAGCAGCGGGGAGAGAAAGCCAACTTCAACCTTCCACTGGCTGGAGATCTTTGGCGCCAGAACGGCGATGACCCCAACGAAGACCACGACCAGCAACAGGAGACGAATTCCAAGAATTTCGTGATCGTTCTGGCCCGCTACCGACAACTTCGACTCTGAGACTTGTGTATTCAACGACATCACCTCGAACCCACCTGCAATAGAGCAATGCGTGTGCCAAAGTTGCTGACTTCCTATCGGAACAGCTAAACGTCCTGATTGCTGGGACTTGGGTGACAATCCTCCGGCGGCTGAAGGACAGAGCTTTGTCCAAATTTGTAGCGCAGTCCAGAATCTGGACGAAGTGCCTTCCAGATCTGGAGACGATTTCGAATCCGCCAAACCAGTTATAGAGAACTTAGACGACGCAGCATTTGGGTTCGGGCAGGCGTTGCGTGAGAGAACAATCACGCAATAGGCGCAACTCGCCATCGGAGACAAGCATCAGATTTCGCCTAGGGTGGGGTGTACTCGCTCTGATGTCTTATCCCGCTGAAAAGTGAAGGCCGCGTTCACCAATGGTGAAAGTCAGGGGGAACAGCGCGTTGATGATGGCGGGCGCATTCCAGCGGATATAGCAGTTGCTGGAAATTGCGCATGCAGCCCAGTTAATCACGATGACCGCCTCCCCGGCGGCGCGAAAAAAGTCTGCCGGTGATGGTGCGGTGCAACTCTGCCCCTCTTGCATTGAGCACCGATGCAGGGCTCGGGACGTCGCTTGGATTTGCCGCTGGTCAGTTTCCGGATGTCAGGAGAGTTTCCATGAAACAAGTCAGTATTGCGACGCTCTTCCTTGCCGCGATGTTTACCGGCACGGAAGCGATCGCGCAGAACACTTACCAGCTGTTTGGCCCCGTCGATAGCAGAGTCTCGACCTACACCTCACCGACGGCATTTGGCACGTCAACGATTCAGCTGAACTGTTCCGCAACGCCGATTACGGCGATCGTTTCTTCCTCGCCCACGGCAAGTAACAATGTGTACGCGAACGTATTCACCGATAATTACATCGGGCTTACGGTCAACAGCAATGCCAGAGTCAACGTTTGCCGCAACGGATATACGGATGCGCCGGAGGGCGGGACCGATTGCTTCAATTCGGCGTACACAGGCGCGTACTCGGGACTGGGCGGACAGGATCCTGACAGCTTTGTTGCAACTTACGGAGTGCCCGCGCTGGACATCAGTTCGGACCTGACGGCAGGAGCGGTGCAGGCAAAGTTTGAACTGCTGGATTTCGGCGTTTCGTTCGCAGGCTCCTCGGTATGGCTGATCACGAATTGCACCCAGACCAGCATTGCTCCGGGCGGCAGCGTCACCGGGAACCCGATCCCCGCCACGTCTCCCACGCCGGCCGAATTGACCCAGACCTTCTCCTTTGACAATACGAGCGGCCAGCGCGTGGAATTTACCGCAGACTACTCAGCAGCCGAGGCGGCGGGCTCGTTGACGATCATCGACGGTACGATCCCAACGGTGAACAACCAGGGGCTGGAGCCCTCAGCATGGGCGGCGGTGGTGGCGGGGACTGCCTTCGCAACCACCAACTGCGTGCCGGATACCGGAGAGGTGGACGCCGCAGGCAATCCGCTGTGCAAGCTGTCAACCATTCTTTGCACGAACAGCTTGAGTTCCACTCCGGCGGGGGATAACTGTCCGCAATCGACAGCGAAGAACGTGCAGATGTTTCACACCTTTGACTCCCTGAGCAACGCAGTTACCAGTTTTCCTCCGGGCACGGGACTGGGCTTCCTGATGGGGAGCGACAGCTGGCCGGGATCAAGTTGCACCTTCATCGGACCGGAGACGGGCGTTATGTGCCCGCAAAATCCAATCACGTCATTCCTGGGCGATTTCCGCAGCGGCACTGGCGGAAACACAACGAATTCGACATTCATTGTGGTTTCCGGCGTGCCACTGCCAACCACTGCGGCGAGTTTCTCGCCGAACAGTTCGGGCTGGAGTAACAGCAACACGGTGAACCTCAATTTCCTCACCACTCCTCCCAGCTTGGTTGCACCGAACAATGGCTTTATCGCGGCGGCTATTCGTAGCCTCACGTATGGGATCGACAGTCCGGCGCCGTACCCGGACACTTCGTTGCCGGTTCCGGGCGACGTTACGCTACCAAAATCGAATCCCGTTACGTGTCCCGGTGTGCCTACGGCGGGAGCATTGCCGCTGGCAGAAAGCGATACCGTGACTCTGGCGGAAGGCACGCATCAGCTTCACTACTTTGCTACCGATTGCGCGGGAAGCGAGGAACTCGTGTTCACGCCCAACCTCAGCAACCTGGGAAATTGGGCCTCCTTCAAAACGCTGGCTATCAACGTGGATACTACGCTTCCGTTTGTCGCCACAGGGCCAACGCTGAGTCCGGCGGGGCCGTATGTGCTGAATCAGGCGGGGGTACACGCGAGTTACAGTTGCAGCGATCCGGTGGGAAGCTCCGGTGCCGCCGCGTCCGGCGTTACGGTGTGCGGGCCAACGGCGGCTTCGACTGTATCTCCCACGCCAAATACCGGCACGCTGAGTTCACCAATCAGCACCTCTGCAATCGGTCCACAAACCTTCACGGTGAAGGTGCAGGATCTGGCAGGGAACGTGGGCACGCCTGTGTCAGTGACTTACAATGTTGGTTTCAGTTTCACGGGATTCCTTGCGCCCGTGAAGAATCCTCCAACATTGAATAACACCGAGGGCGGAAACACGGTGCCTCTGAAGTTCAGCCTTGGTGGAAATGCGGGGCTTGCGGTACTGGCGCCAGGGTATCCGATCTCGACGCGCATTGCCTGCAACTCGAAGAGCGTCGTCGGCGTCACAAGTCCAACTGCGGAATCGCGCTTGGGACTTACTTACAACGCCCTCACGGGTGTGTACACCTACGCATGGAAGACCAACCCTGCCTGGAATGGCACATGCAGACAGTTGGTGCTGCAACTCATCGATGGCACGACGCACGCGGCAAACTTCTCGTTCACCGACGAGTAAGCGTGCCCGCAAAAGGGTCGCTGGAGCAGAGCGCGCGTCGATTGATGCGCGTTCTTGCTTTGCTCCTACTTGTGCGCAGCGATCGCGTTTGCAACATGCCCGGAGTCGTCGTAGATATTGCGAAGGTCGGCCCGCTCCAGCAGATGTTCGGAGCCGGTCTCTTTCTTGATCTCATCGAGACTTGAGAGGACCTGGCTGTATCGCACACCTGCTTCGGAGTTGCCGGTGGCGCGCAGCGAGTTCGCAATCAAGTAGTTGATCTTTGCGGTGAGAACCCGTGTGCCCAGGCGCTCGCTCGTCCCCAGAATCTTTTCCAGTTGCTCCCGGGCGCGAGCGTAGTCCTTGGTGTTCACCAGTGCCTCCGCCATGCAGACGGAGCTTTGCAGCGAAAGATACTGTAGTCCCATAGTTGCCGCTTGCTCTGACACGGGACGCAGATCATGGAGCGCAGCTTGTGAATGGCCCGCGGCAATGGCGACCTTCGCGAGGTTGAGCTTCACGGTCAGTGTCTTATCTTTCTCGGTGCCCATGGCCGCCGCCTTCAAAGCTTGTTCGTAGAAAGTCTTCGCGCCTTTCAGGTCTCCAGCGTACATGCGGACATTGCCCTGGGCGTTGAGCACGGTCGCCTCCAGGGAGGAGTTCTTCAGTTCACGCGCAATTCCGGCTGACTCCTCCAGTAGCTTCGGTGATTCGGTGCCTCTTCCGGCCTGGGCGAGCGCGTCGGCCAAATCAGCGAGGAATTCAGCGAGGTCGTGGTTGTGCTGTCCGGCGCCACGCAGACTCTTGACCGAATCCTGCATGGCGTTGACCGCCGCGCCCATGCGCGCCTGATAAAGAAAGACCAGCCCCATCTCGTTATATTCGGCAGCAGCGTTCTGCACATCGCCTGCCTTGCGCCACAAGCCCAGTGCGTCCATGAAGGAAGAGAGCGCCTGATCGTATTGTCCCTTGGCGGTGTACACCTCGCCCAGGCTGCCCATGGTTTCGGCGATGTCAGCCGGCAGATTCAGTTTGCGGCGCAGTTCCAAGGCCCGCTGCAAGTAAGTGAGGGAATCATCCGTGTCACCGCGTGCGAGGTAAACCAAACCGATGTTGTTCAGGCATAGCGCTTCATACTTGACGTCGCCCGCGTCGCGTTGGATCTGCAACGCATCCTTGTAAGCCTGTAGAGCTTTGTCGTACTGGCCGCGATCGGCCAGAAGAACACCCATGTCAATCAGCGTGTCGCCGCTCTCCTTCTTGATTCCGATCTCCCGTTGCACTTTCAGCGCTTCGGAATAGCTACGCATGGCGTCATCGGGCTTGCCCAGCATACTGTCCACTTGTGCGATCTCGATGAGGTTTCCGGCGAGATTGCGCTTCAGCCCAAGGCGGCGATTGATTTGCATTGCATCCTGATAGTTACGCAGCGCGGCGTCCGGCTTGTTGAGCATTCGATAGGAGATGCCGATGGCCTGCAGCATCAGCGACTTCTGCTCCTGATTATCAAGTTGCTCAGCGAGCGCAAGTCCTCGGGTCAACGGATCAAGCGCGGCCTGGGGGTTGTTGGCCGTGATCTCGGTGACGCCCATGCGCCAGATTGCACGCAAATCTTTAGGGTCGTTGCGGAGAATCTTTGCAAGCTGCTCGCGAGCCTTGTCGACTTCACCCTGGTCGAGGTAGAGGCCCGCGAGGGCGTACTCGATATCATTGTTGTTGGGGCGGGTCGCAGCGAGATTTTCATAGGCTGAAAGCGCCTTCTTGCTGTCCTTCAAAATCAAGTCATGTTGAGCGTCGATGAGATACTTCTCCGCCAGCGGAGCCTGGCGGCTGAGTTCCACCGCTTTGCGCGATGCCTGTTCCGCCTCGTGATCGAATCCCAACTGAGAGTTGGACTGCGCGAGGTCCGAGAATGCCAGCGCAAAAGCTCCGTCCTCTTTCACTGCATCCTGAAAGCTCTTCAGTGCTTCAAGATTTTTTCCGTTGTGTAGAAACTCCTCGCCCTGGTTATAGGCTCGGAGTGCGGCGGGGGAAGTTGAACGCGGCGAGAAGGAACTGGCCTGCAACTCCTTCAGTACATCGCTGGAGATGGAGAGATTGCCACGCACGGCATCAGCGATTCGGCGAACCGCAGCGGGAATGTCGTTCTGGTTTGCGGCCTCCACCTTGAGTGAAACCTGATGGTCGGCTTTTACGTCTCGCAGGGTTAAATCAAAACGCACCTGCTCTCCGAGCCGCACGTACTGGCCCCAGATTACCGTGTCAGCATTGCTGAATTCCGAGATGCGGCGGAGCATCGCAGGATCGAGCAGATTGTCGGGAGCGATCCGCAGATCGGCAAGCACCTGGTGCATGCGGTAAGGGGCGATGGTGCGCAGGTGCTGCGATTCGCCGATCTCGGTGCTCAACATCTCGGCCACGCTGCTGCCAATCCAGTCCAGGGAGGCATCGCCCGTGGCATTGCGAAAGGGAAGAATGGCAAGAGCGATCGCCGGAGTTGAAAGCGCCGCCGATTGCTGCTGGGAGGGCTGCGAAGGATTCGCTGAAAAACGCTTACGCAATCCCATGCCGGCAACCAGGACGAGCAGCAACAGGACTGCGCCGATGGCGTACAGTTGGCGGCGGCCAACGACAGGGCGCGACGGTTTCGCCGAAACGGCTTTGCCAGCGGCCCATGCGTCCAGATCCGCGAGAATCTCGCGCGCGCTCTGATAGCGTTTAGCACAGTCGCGCTCCAGGCATTTGGAGACGATGCGGCTGAGGTCGCGCGGAACACTGGCATCGACCTCGCTGGCTGGAACCGCAGCCTCTTGCGAACGCTTGATGAGGCTGGCGATGGCGGTGTCAGCCTGATAGGGAGTCTTGCCGGTGAGTAACTCGTGGAAGATGAGGCCGATGGCAAATACGTCCGAGCGGGCATCGATCTCTTTTCCCAACGCCTGCTCGGGTGACATGTACTCCATGGTGCCGACCAGCGCGCCGGTCTGGGTCATGGTGGAAGTAAGAGTGCGGGCGAGGCCGAAGTCCATAATGACGACGCGCCCCTGCTGATTGCGCATGATGTTCTGCGGCTTGAGGTCGCGATGGATCACGCCCTCGGCGTGTGCGACTTCCAGCCCAAGGCAGATCTGGCGGGTGACTTCAACAGCTTCGGCTGGTTCGAACTTTCCCTTTTCACTCAACAGCGCACGCAGGGTTGCGCCGTCGGCGAACTCCATGGTGATGAACTTTGTGCCGGCATCTTCGCCAAGGTCAAAGATGCGAATGACGTTGCGGTGCGTGATCTGGCGGGCGAGGATGAGCTCCTGCTTGAAGCGCGCGAGCATGTCGCTGCTGCCGGCCATCTCCGGACGGATGGTCTTCAACGCGATGATGCGTTCCAACTGGCGGTCATTGGCCTTGTACACGGCGCCCATGCCGCCCTCGCCGAGCAACTCGATCACTTCGTAGCGTTCGGCCAACACCGTGCCTGGAGGCAACACCGTATGCGCGACTCCGCCGCCAGAGCTGCCCGAGGAGCTACTGCTGGCAAAGCCGGTTCCCGCCGGCTTGCCGGCGAGGGTGCGGTCGGGATCATATTGATCAGGTGCGGGCATCCGCGAACTCCGGAAACGCAACTACCTTAGATGCATGTCGATGGGCGCTCAGTAGCGTTGAATTCGCCGTACCCCAGTAGCGGCGTTGATTACAGGAAGTATATATGCTTCCAGAGTTGTAATGGGTGAGCGGGCAGGAAGAAATTGAGCGCGGGTATGCGCTGGCGGGCGCATTCTGCGGGGCTGGAATGAGTGGCTGAGTCCGAAGAGCAGAGCATGGGACGGGCGGCGCGGCCGCTGGTGACGTGGCAAGGGATTGACGAGAAAGATAATCGTTGGGAAAGCCAGAGTGACAAAGTGGTGAATGGTTGAGCGAGGTCGCGAACGATTGGCTCAGGAGTAACCCACGGGGAGAATTCCGGGTGTCTTGCTGGTACATGGTTCAACCGGCGGTTCGCCCAGCCGGAGAGCTGGAACTAATCGTGAAGGACGACGCTGACGAGCGAACTGTGGACGTGCATGCCGCCACCGTTGTAATCGATGAAGCCAAGATCCCGGAAGCGGTTTAAGAAGAAGCTGACTCGCGAGCGGGTTGTGCCGATCATTTCGGCGAGAGTTTCCTGGCTCATCTTCGCGATGAGCGGGATTGGTTTGGACTCCTGACCAAAGTTTGCCAGCAGCAGGAGAAGACGCGCGAGGCGTTTTTCGCTGGAGTTGAAGAGATGGTCCACCAGGTCCGACTCCATGCGAGCGTTCCGGGTAAGCAGGTAGGCGAGAAAGCGCTCGGCAAATTCAGGATCGCGATGCAGCAGGTCCAACATTCTCTTCTTCTCCACCCGGATGACCGTGCTTCGCTGGGCTGCACTGGCGGTGGCCATGCGCAGCGGCTGGCCGGCAAGGCAACCCTCGCCGAAGAAGCTATCCTGCGGAAGAATAGAAATGACGGCTTCCTTACCACGCTTGGAAACTACCGTGAGCTTCACCCTGCCGCTTTGAACGTAGAAGACAGCATCTGCTGGATAGCCCTGCGAAAAGATGGATTCGTCAGGCTGGTACTCCTGACTGGTCTTTCCAACGGAGAGTTTCGTCAATAAGACGCGCGGATCGAAAGTTTCAAACGGTTCCCCGTGTGCGCCACTGTTTGCGGAAGTCAACTTCTCTGGAAGAAATACAGCCGGGCGCAGAGACGCCCGCCGGGATACCGGAGTTTTGCTTTTTTTCTTTGCGGTGAAGATGGGGAGTTCGATGGTCATGGACCCTCCCAGGAGATTTCATGCAGTCATCTCCGAGTAAGCGAAGTATACGCCAAGCCAATACAAATCACAGGATGGACGAAAGTTGAGAGTTGGTATGAGCGATATTGCTCAGACACGCTCCGCCGACAGGGCTAGCGTGGGGAATAACTCGTCACGCAGCGAATGCGATCAGAGCATAGATGCGAAGCGGGTCACTTAGCAAGAAGACACTCGCGCGCGTGCCTGGGAACAGAATTAAGGCCCGGGAAATCACGAAGCCGAGGGAGGATCACGATGCTCTGGACAATCTTTGTAGTGCTTCTAGTTCTATGGCTGCTTGGTTTCAGCCTTCACATCGCAGGCGGACTGATCCACCTGCTACTCGTTTTTGCGGTGATAGTGCTGGTCATCAACCTGGTGAGCGGACGCAGAGTGTAGAGGGCGCGGTGGAGCCTGATTCTCTGCCTGTGAGCTATGTTGCTCAGGCACGAATCTCCGCACCTGTCATCCTCTAGCCTCCAGAAGCGTTGGCATCCCTCATCCGCGAGCGCCGCTGGAGCATACGGCGGAGACGATTCGACCCTAACAGATTCGGGACACACCTCACGGCGGATGAGAGGTGCTGGCCCATGCAGCACGAAAGGCCAAAGCCATGCCACTGATTCAACTCGTGGAAGTCCTGGTTGTTGTGGGTGTTGTCCTCTGGCTGGTGAATCGCTTCATTCCAATGCAGCGGACGATCAAGTCAATTCTGAATGCAGTGGTGGTTATCGCTGTTGTTTTGTGGCTATTGAACGTCACAGGGCTCTTTCATTCCTTCTCAGATATCCGCGTTGGACGTTGAAGGAATACATAACGGAAACCAGTCACGAAAAATAAACGCGCGATCCAAAGTATCGGCACAACGTATCGGCACAACGCAACACGGCAGAAGTTTGCCCCCATGGAGTTACTGTGAATACCAAGTTTCTGTTAGCAGCCGGAATCGCCATCAGTCTAGGTGCGTTCGCCCAGACCACTACCACTCACACCGTCGTGGTTGAACACATGAGCCACACACCTGTTTTCACAGTGAATGTAACCAGCCGGAGCGTGCAGGCTGTCAACTATAAGCATCGCAGCGGCGCGACGCATGTAGATTTTGCAGGCACGGACCTTATGCCCTCCGCGAACGGCGAAGCCAAGGTTGAAAGCGAGCGCGGGTCGATCAAGATCCGGGCGGAGTTTGGCAACCTGGACAGCCCGAAGTCTTTTGGCAATGAATATCTGACGTATATCCTCTGGGCAATCTCTCCCGAGGGACGTGCCGTCAATCTGGGTGAAGTGCTGGTTGGCGATAATCGCCGCAGCAAGGTAGAAGTTACTACCGACCTTCAGGCGTTTGCCCTGATCGTGACGGCCGAGCCGTATTACGCAGTCCGACAGCCCAGCAATGTAGTTGTGCTCGAAAACTTAATCCGTGAAGACACCAAGGGAACAACCGAATCGGTGAATGCGCGGTACGAGCTGATGGAGCGCGGCGGATATATTCCGACCGGCTACCAGTTCGACCCCGTGATTCTGAATGCACGGTTGCCGCTGGAGTTCTTTGAAGCGCGCAATGCTCTGCGCATTGCACAATCCGAGGGCGCCGAGACGTATGCCAGCAACAGTTATCAGCACGCCGTCCAGTTGATGAACACTGTTGATGAGTATGCGACGAGCAAGCACATTGAGCGAAAGCAACTGATCGCAGTTGCGCGCGAAGAAGTACAGACCGCCGAAGATGCACGCGAGATCGCCGTGAAGAAGATGGCTGAACAGCGGCTGGCAGACGAGCAGCAGGCTTCCGCCGACGCCCAGGTAAGAGTGCAGGGGCAGGCAGATGATGCGATCCGGCAGAGAAACCAGGCCCAGACTGATACGGCTGCCGCGCAGGCGGCGAAGGCTCAAGCAGAATCCGACGCGATGAATGCACAGAATGCCAAGGTTCAGGCAGAGTCCGATGCAGCCAAGGCACGGAGCGAAGCTTCCGATGCACAATCCGCGACGGCACAGGCGAAAGCAGACATGGAAGCAAACCAGGCTGCCTCAGCCTCCGCACTTGCCGCATCACAGGCGGACGCAGAGAACTCCCGCTTAGCTGCGCAGCAGCAGGCGGATGCAGAAAAGGCCGCATTACGGATCAAGCTCTCAGAACAGCTGAACATGATCCTGCAAACACGCGACAGCGCGCGCGGGCTTATCGTCAGCATGTCCGACGTATTGTTTGACACCGGCAAATATTCGCTGAAGTCGGGTGCGAGGGAGAAGCTGGCGAAGGTGGCTGGAATTCTGCTGGCGTACCCAGGGCTCAATATTGCAGTCGGCGGTTATACGGACAATGTCGGCGGCGATGAGATGAACCAGAAACTGTCTGATCATCGCGCCGGCTCGGTGCGTGATTACCTTGTACAGGAAGGCGTGGCAACCAGTTCCGTCAGCGCAGAAGGCTTCGGCAACAGTCTGCCGGTAGCCACGAACGATAACTCGACGGGGCGTCAGCAGAACCGGAGAGTTGAACTTGTGGTGTCCGGCGAAGCCATTGGGCACACGACGACGGTAACGTCAGGAAGCTTGAACTAGAGCAAGCGCGAGCAAAGAACGAGAAGAGAGGCAAACGTATGAAAATCGTTGGGATCATGACCGCGGCAGCCCTGTCTTTGACACTCGGAATCGCTGCTCCTGTGTACGCACAGGAGCAGCAGCACGAGCAGAAGGATGAACAGAAGGCCGAGCCAGCGAAGCAGGAAGAGAAGACAGCTCAGCCGGCAAAGCCAGCGAAGCAGGAAGAAAAGAAAGCTCAGCCAGCGAAGGCAGCAAAGCAGGAGCAAAAACCCGCAGCGCAGCAGGAAAAGAACGCCAAGCCGGAAGCGAAGAACGCACAGAAGCAAGAGAAGCAGGCTCAGCCTGGCAAACAGACACAGCAAGCCCGCGGCGGCCGCATTCCCGATGACCGGTTCAAGGCGAACTTTGGACAGCAACACAAGTTTCGTGTCAGCCAAGCCGACTACGGCAGAAATCACCGCTTTCAGTATGGCGGCTATTCGTTTGGATTTGTTGACGCGTGGCCAAGCAACTGGCTCTACACGCAAGACGTTTATGTCGTGGAGATCAACGGAGTGTATTACCTGTGCAATCCGATGTATCCCGGCGTCAACGTTACTCTGAGCATCGTGCTCTAGCGGTTTGACGGGCGTGCGTGAAGGCGCACAGCAATTCGAAGTGATTGGCGTGGGTTCACTCTGTGGGCCCGCGTCTTTTTGTGCCGGGAGTGCGGTGATTGGCAAGAATTGAGTCGCGGATGAGTGGGGAAAATTCAGACAAAGTGAGCATTAATGCACAGAGTTAAAAGTGCATGTGTGGAATCTTCATGTATGACGCGTCGCCTTTCACTCCGCGCAGCCCGCAGCAGCAAGGCACTATCGGGCAATCGAAGGATGATCTGGCAAGGTGATTCAAAATGCGTATCATCCGTTTGCTATTGCTAACACTTCTCATACTGGCCATTCCGGCCGTCTCGTTTGCACAGTTCGCAGTGTCGATCACGCTGGCTCCGCCGGCGCTGCCGGTGTACATGCAGCCCGTGGCTCCGGGCGATGGATATATTTGGACGCCCGGCTACTGGGCCTATGGAGATGAAGGCTACTTCTGGGTTCCGGGAACGTGGGTGATGGCTCCTGAAGTGGGTTATCTCTGGACCCCGGGCTATTGGGGCTGGGGCGATAATGCGTACGCCTGGCATGACGGCTACTGGGGCGAACATGTCGGCTTCTATGGCGGCGTTAATTACGGCTATGGGTACGGCGGCGATGGCTACCAGGGCGGGTACTGGAATCATGGATCGTTCAACTACAACCGCTCGGTGAATAACATTCGCGGCACGAACATTCACAATGTTTACAACAAGACCGTAATCAGCAACCGGTCATCCGGACACGTCAGCTATAACGGCGGCAGAGGTGGAATTTCTGCTCGTCCGACACAGGCGCAAGAGACTGCATCGCACGAGCAACACGCTCAGCCAACAGCGGCACAAAATCAGCACACACAAGCTGCACGCGGCAATCATGCACTCCTGGCGTCCGTGAACCACGGGCGGCCCGCAGTTGCAGCGACTTCAAAACCTGGCGAGTTCAGCGGGCATGGAGTGGTCGCGGCGAAGCAGGCAGGAGCACCTTACAAGGCTGCCGAAACTCATGCAGCCGCTCCGGCAGCAGCGAATAGGAATGCCGCGAAGCCAGCGAATAACGCGGCTCGCACGGAAACGGCGCGCACAGCTCCAGCAACGCGCACCGCCGCCGGGTCCGCCAGAGAAAACAACGCTCACGCGCAGAGTCCGGCTCGCCAGCAGCCAGCGTCTCATGCGCAACCGGCGGCTCATGCGCAGCCTGCTGCTCGTCCGCAGGCCGCACCACGAACTGAAACGCGGGCGCAGAGCCCGGCTCGCCAGCAGCCAGCGGCCCATGCGCAACCGGCGGCTCGCCAGCAGCCAGCCGCTCGCCCGGAGCCTGCTGCTCACGCACAACCGGCGGCTCGTCCACAGGCGGCACCGAGGGCTGAGAGCATGTCCCGGCCACAACCTGCTGCACATGCGCAACCGGCAGCTCGTCCGCAGGCAGCACCGAGAGCACAGCCAGCCGCTCGCCCGGCTGAGAGAGAAGAAAAAAGGTAATCGCCGCGAAGGGTGAGTGAGAGGCTTCGCGAGGCGCTCAATCTTTAGTGAGATGGCGCGGGTCCGGATTACGGGCTCGCGCCGTTCTTTCGGCACGCAGGGAGGTTGAGAGTGTTGCGCACAACCCCCGATGAAACACTTTCATCAGCGTATGCGTAAGAGCGCATCGGATTGAGCAGTATTGACCATTCGTGAAGCGCTGAAACGCATATAAGTAGTGCTGGACGTTGTCACGGTGTAAGTGAAGAAGGAGTTAAACATGATTGGAACTGTATTGATCGTGATTCTTGTATTGGCGCTGATCGGTGCGCTACCCACGTGGCCGCATAGCCGAAGCTGGGGCTATTACCCGACCGGAGGGCTGGGGATGATTCTGGTGATCGTGGTCATTCTGCTCGTGCTTGGCCGGATCTGAACCATGCGTTCCCCGTCGATATTGCCAGGCGCCATCGCTAAGGGGTGGCGCCTGCTTTGTGTCCGCGCGGCGGCACTTGCTCTGGTGCTGCTGATGTGCTGCGCGGGAGCGCCCGCGTACTCGGTGCTGACCCACGAGGAAATCGTGGATCTGCTATGGACCGGTGAAATCCGACCGCTGTTACTGAAGAAGTATCCGGGGCTGACGGAAGAACAGATCAAGCAAGCCCACGCCTATGCCTATGGCGGCGCTGTTATTCAAGACCTTGGCTACTACCCATTCGGCAGCAAGGAGTTCAGCAACCTGGTGCATTATGTCCGCAGCGGGGACTTTGTTCGTGAGCTGCTGAATGAGAGTCATGACGTAAATGAGTACGCGTTCGCGCTGGGCGCGCTGTCGCACTATGCATCGGATATTGCGGGCCACGAGGCGGTCAACCAGGCGGTGGCAATTGAGTATCCGAAGCTGCGCGCGAGGTTTGGAAATTCGGTGCGGTATGCGCAGGACAAGACGGCGCACCTGAAGACAGAGTTCGGCTTTGACACCTTGCAGGTTGCGAAGAATCGCTACGCTTCGCAGCAGTATCACGACTTCATCGGATTCCAGGTATCCAAGCCGCTGCTGGAGCGGGTTTTTCCGATTGTGTATGGAGTGGAACTGAAAGACGTGCTGGCGCATGAAGACCTGGCGATCGGTTCGTACCGATTCTCGGTGAGCCAACTTATTCCTGAGATGACGCGCGTCGCGCTACAGACCCACAAGAAAGATCTGATCCGCGAGAAACCGGATTTTGCAAAGCGGGAGTTTCTGTATCGTCTATCGCGCTCCGGATATGAGAGGGAGTGGGGAAAAGACTATGTGAAGCCGGGTTTCGGCACGCGCATCCTGTCCACATTCCTGCGATTCATACCGAAGGTTGGGCCATTCAAAGGACTGGGCTTCAACAACCCAACGCCGCGAACGGAAGACCTGTACATCAAGAGCATCAATGCGACGACCGATCAATACCGGGCGCTTCTGGAAGAAGTGAAGGGAGACTCGCCGGCGATTCCGAATCGCGACCTGGATAGCGGAAACGCAACCAAGGCAGCGGAATATTCACTGACCGACGAGACGTATGCTCAGCTCTTGCTGAAACTTTCCGAGCGGAAGTTTGAGGGAACGCCGCCGGAACTTCGCGCGAACATCCTGCAGTTCTATTCCGATCTCTCATTACCGATTGAGACGAAGAAGGATCAAGAGCGGTGGCAGAAGGTGCTGAGCGCGCTGGATCAACTGAAGTCCGCGACGCCGGTTCCGGCGGCTGCGAGCGGCCAGGCAGAGTGATGCGGGTGATTACTTCATGGGTCCGAAGAGCGTTCCGATGCCGGTGGTGAGCGCCATGGCCATTGCGCCCCAGAAGGTGACTCGCAGCGCGCCTACCCTCACGCTTGCGCCGCCCGCGCGGGCGGCCAATCCGCCTAGAAACGCGAGAGCGACCAGCGAGGCTCCGGAGACAAGAGGAATCAGAATTGCGGCTGGGGCCGCGATGGTTACCAAGAGGGGCATGGCTGCTCCGACGGCGAAACTGGCGGCGGATGTGAGCGCGGCCTGAATCGGACGGGCGCGGAGAGTCTCAGAGATGCCGAGTTCGTCGCGGGCGTGCGCGCCTATCGCGTCGTGCTGCATCAACTGTCCGGCGACCTGTTCGGCGAGCAGCGGATCGAGACCTCGATCCACGTAGATTGCCGCCAGTTCTTTGTGCTCGCCCTTGTAATCTGCGTCTAGTTCGGTACGCTCAACGTCAAGTTGAGCTTTTTCTGTGTCAGCCTGGGAGTGGACCGAGACGTATTCTCCGGCGGCCATGGACATGGCTCCAGCGACAAGGCCAGAGGTTCCCGCGACCAGTATGCTGCCGTGGGTGGCATGAGCAGCGGCGACGCCGAGCACAAGGCTCGACGTTGAAAGGATGCCATCGTTTGCGCCGAGGACGGCGGCGCGCAGCCAACTGATCCGTTCTGTGTTATGCCGCTCCTTGTGGCGAATTGACATTGGACTCCTGCGCCAGCGGCGTCAGCTCGCGAGCTCGAGGTTGCTGGGTTCCAGCGGGATGCTCCTCAGTAAGAGGGCAGCGACGCGCGCCTGCATCGGCCGCGGCAAGGCGCGGTAGGCCTCCGTCAGTTCCTCCAGAAGATCCCTGGCCGATTGTAAATCGTTGTTCATGGGTTTACCTCTCTGAGCGAAGCGCTCTGTTGCGATTGGTATGAGTGTGTTGGGCAAATAAGCGGCTGTGGATTTGTTGACGAGAATCTTTGGGTGAGAGCTTGCATGAATGTATGTGTGTTGTTCCGGGAATCCTTGGTGGCCGAAGTGCCTCTGGATCAGCGCAGCCTATTTGAGCGGTGCTGGGGTTCCTCGCTGCGCTCGGAATGACACCTTAAAAGGACAAGGACAAGGACAAGAGCAAGAGCAAGGACAAGAGCAAGGACAAGAGCAAGGACAAGAGCAAGGACAAGAGCAAGAGCAAGGACAAGAGCAAGGACAAGAGCAAGAGCAAGGACAAGAGCAAGGACAAGAGCAAGGACAAGAGCAACTAAGAACGTTGCGAGGTGAGGGCGTTGCTTCCCAGGTTATCGCCGAAAAGCATCGGCGCGAACCTGGGGCACCCATCGTTTGTTATTTGTCCACCGTTTTGTCCACCGTCTCTTATTCGTTCATCTTTGTGAGGCCCGGCGGTTAGGTACAGCAAAACTGGAACTTGTTGGACCTTTACTACTATGGGAGTTGAGAGGCGGAAGAACTGGTCAATATAGCTCAGCGGCTTTGATGGGGAAGCTCCATGCTGGTGAAGGATATCGCTCCGCTTCCAAATGTTGCGCTGGTGCGGAGCCGAAACCAAGGAGCGAACTTGTGACCGCCATCAGCATTTGCGCGCGTCTGTTGCTTGCCGCGATGGTCTTCCTGGTGATCTACCTCTCCAGACGAAAGGCGCAGCCGAAGCTCGCGGCATTCGCGGCGCAGAGGATGTGTCCGCACTGCGGGAGGATCACGCCTCGCGCGGGAGCCGCTTGCCTGGAATGCGGCGAGATCCTGACGAACTAGCCGCGATGAGCTTCATTGACCAGTCTTCCTGTACGGAAAGTGACAGACTATCCCTGCAAACAAGATCCCGAACAATGGAGGAAATCAATGTCTCAGACCTTAGTAGAAAAGGCCGGTGAGCATATCGCTCAATCGGTGCGCGAAGCTTCACGAGTGACAGCAGCAGTGGCAGACGCAGTGGTGGATGGCGTGGAAGTTGCCAAGCGCGCGGCGAAACAGGGCGGCGATGCGGCGGAAGATTTTGTGAACGATTCAACCCGGCGCATCCAGCGAAACCCGCTGGTGACAGTTGCCGCAAGCTTGGCTACGGGCGTTGCCGTGGGATTGGTGGCTGGTTTGACGATGCGGCGAAAGTAAGACGCATGGTGGCGCCGAGGGAGAGAAGGAGCGGAACGTGCAATTGCGCTCGCTCCCTCGGTGCGCCTGTTATTCGATTGCAACCTATTGAAAAGGGGCGCTGTTCCCGCAGCGCCTAGTTGAAGAATTGAAAGTCCAGCGCGCCCGTCTCGAAAGCAGTGTTGTACGAATGGCGCGTCCTGTGTGGCCAGCGGTGCATCTTAAGTAAGTATAGATTGGACAGGATGCACGCGACGATGGCAGCCGCTGGGTTGTCTTTCGTACTGCTCAAAGAAACACTAAAGATTCATAGTCCTGATTTCCAGTTGGGGTATACTCGGTTCACTTGGCGAGGGCCCTTTTCTCTGCAGTTCCAAGTAGGAGAGTGTCCAATGGCCGTCACACGCCCTGTCTCTATTGATTCCGGCACTGAGCTAACACCGCTCGGCGCCGCAAAGAAAGTCCGGAAGCCTCCAGGAAAGACGCGCGCTTCTCTGCAAGCTGTCACCACGGTGAAAGAAGCGCCGAGACCTGAAGGGGCCGATAAGTCACGCGAGAGAGTTGACGTTTTTCATCCCCGCCTCTTTCTTACAAGAGTCCAAGCTGGTAGATCGAGCCGCGAGTACCAAGCCGATGAAGCCGTCTTCCTGCAAGGAGACACGGCGGATTCCGTGTACTACATCGAAAGCGGCAAGGTGAAGCTCACGGTTGTGTCCACGAGCGGCAAAGAAGCCGTGGTTGCCATTTTGCCAGATGGGAATTTTTTTGGCGAAGGCTGCCTGGCGGGCCAACCACTGCGCATGGCTACCGCACGCACAGTGCAGCGCGGCATGATTACGAGAGTGACGAAGGCGGCAATGGTTTCACAGCTTCATGCGGAACCTCAATTTGCCGAACGCTTTCTCGCCCACCTGCTCTCCCGGAACATCCGCATGGAAGCTGACCTGGTGGATCACCTGTTCAATTCAAGTGAAAAACGGCTGGCGCGGCTTCTTCTGCTGATGGCTAATTTTGGGCAGGAGTCGAAGCCGATTCCGCTGGTGGCGAAGATGAGCCAGGAGACGCTTGCCGAGATGATCGGCACGACGCGCTCGCGAGTGAGCTTCTTTATGAACCGCTTCCGCGAACTGGGATTCATCGAGTACGACGGCGATGGGATGCGCGTCCATAGTTCGCTGGTGAGCGTGGTGCTGCACGACTAGCGCGGTTCCTGCATTGGTGTGTCCTGCCCGTCCCAGCTTAGCGGCGCAAGAACAGCGCGCCGAAGATGGGGCACCCGTGCTTTCAGAGTGTCCAAAAGTCAACAGCCCCACTCAACGAAAAGAGCGTTGAGTTGGCCACCTGCGTTTTCCAATCCCCCAATACCTGTCCTGGTTGCCTCCCGCGTAAAAAAATAATCTCTTTACATTCAATCACTTAGAGAAAAATTTGACTAAATTCCGAGCGAAATACTGGGAATGATCAATATTGCTCAGACGATGGGAGGGCCAGAACGCTAAAGTTCAGCCTCGGGAGAAACTATTTCCGCAGCGAGAGCAGACCGGGAAGTTCCGGTCAGAACGAGGCCAATGTGAACACTTCCACGATTCCTGAAGTTACAGCGGATCTGGCAATGCAGGGATTTGCGAAGCCGTTACGACACTCCACTGCCAGCTCAAGGGTTCTGGAGGCGGAGACGATCAGGCTGGCGCAGCAGGGAGATGCTGCGGCATTCGAGATTCTCTATGCTCTTCACAAGCGCCGTGTGTACTCGCTGTGCCGGCGGATGAGCGGCAATGAAGCGGAAGCGGAGGATCTGGCGCAGGAAGTGTTCCTCCTGGTCTTCCGCAAGATCGCGAACTTCCGCGGGCAATCGGCATTCTCCACGTGGCTGCACCGGGTGACGGTGAACGTGGTGTTGATGCGCTTCCGCAAAAAAGGACTGCTGGCAGTTTCCTTGCAGGAGTTGCTTGATCCGGAAGAACGGGAGACACCGAAAAGCGACTTTGGCCATCGAGACGATGTGCTGGCCGGCGCGATCGACCGGGTGAATCTGGAACGGGCGATTGAGAGCCTGCCTCCAGGCTACCGGACGGTGTTCGTGCTGTTTGACATTGAAGGCTATGAGCACAACGAGATCGCGGCCATGCTGGGCTGCACGATCGGCAATACAAAATCTCAACTTCACAAGGCGCGTATGAAGTTGCGTTCGATGCTGGAGCTGGGCAAGGCCGGAGTCGATCTCAATCGCCGGAAGAAAGCCGCAGCGCGCGAGCGTCCGGCAGAGCAAGAGACAGAAGAACGCTCAGTGGCCTGAGAGCCTGCTCTCCCACTTTGCCGCGCGAAAGGCGCGCGCCGAGGGTGGGGCACCTGTCCGGAGGACAGACACAGAATTCCTTGAGGACAAACCGGGGTTCACTTCGGCGAGACTGAATGTGGAATCCGGAGGTGTCTTCTGAGGTGAAGAGCCACAGAGGCTACGGACCTGATTGCGCGGATGCTGGTTTCAAACACTCGTTTATACAGCCGTCTGGGTGGCGCCACGAATACTTCGTCGAGCAGAGTTCTGATCGGGTGATCCATATCTACTTTCCATGTTAGTACTCTCCATTTTACTACTTCCGGATGAAGACTTCCGGGCGGCACTGTCCATCTGGTGGCGGCGAAGAAGGTTTTTCAGTCCTCTATCCAGCTCAGTCTCTTATCCTTCGAGGAGAAACGTGCGCAGCGTGGCATGCACGTGCAGGCTGCCGTTGTAGTCGATGTATCCCTTTGTACGGAAGCGATTCATAAAGAAGCTGACCCGGGAACGGGTGGTTCCAACCATTTCTGCGAGCGTTTCCTGATCGATCTTCGGAACGGCCGGCTCGGGATTTGTCTGCCGTCCGAAATCGGCAAGCATCAAGAGCAGCCGGGCCAGGCGCTTTTCGCTGGAGTTGCAGACTTGATCGACAAGATCCTCTTCGACTCGCCCGATGCGAAAGAGGAGATGTGAGATCAGGAGCTTGGCGAATGCCGGTTCTTGATGGATGATGCGGACGATGTCCGACCGTTTCACGCGAATGATGGTGGAGGCCCGGATCGCGGTTGCGCTGGATGACCGGCGCGCCCGGCTGGTGAGGCAACTCTCGCCGAAGAAATCGCCGCGGCGCAAGATGGCGATCACCGCTTTCTTTCCACCCTTGGATACGACCGTCAACTTTGCGTTGCCAGCCTGAATGTAAAAGATAGCGTCGGCTTTGTCGTTCTGGTCAAAGATCGTCTGTCCGCTCCGGTATTCCTGAGTGGTCGATTGTGTGCCGACGCTTTTCGACGAGCCTAAATAGTTAAATGCGAGAGAATCTGTGTCGGCCATGGCTGACTCCCGGAGAGATGACGCTTCTGTAACAAATGCTACGGGCTACCCGCTGGCGGCGCTGATCAAAGGGGATCACATTTGGATGTATTTTAGAGGCGCCAAATTCTTGAAGCTCCATCAAAGCGTCCCGCCACACGCGGAGACCGAGCAATCACAATGTCTGCGAGTATTGCGCGAGCGGGGCGCCGGAGACTGTATCGGATTGCTCAGTGCTCGCGGCTCAAGAGTGGAAGACTCATCCTGCATACGATGCACGGCGAGATTGTTTTGTTTAGCCAGCCGGAAGCAGAGTTGAGGAGAACACCATGCCGCAAAGCACACACGCACGAGCTTCAGAACTGCACAACCTTGCGATGCACGCTCACCAGGCCGCCGCGGTTGCCCACGACAAGGGAGATCACCTGACGGCGCATGAACTAAGCAAGAAGGCGCTGGAGCACTCCATGAACGCCTTTGGGATTACGGAGAAGCTTGCCGCAGAGGCGGAGAAGTCCGGAAAGACCAAGCCGTAAGGCCGCTCGAACAATCCGTCAGCATTGGGCGAGATCGAGAGCAATGAGGGAAGGATGGCGGGCGGGTTTGAAGGCCGAACGCGCCACGGCGCATACGGCAAGCAGACGCTGTCATCCTTGCCTGAGATTGACCGCCGGAATTGCATTGGCGGAGGCGATTGCACCCACCTTTGAACGCTATCCAAGGTCAAAAATATACGTTCTTGAGATGAGCACTATAGCTCAGACTTTGCCAGGGCGCGCCGCTAAGGTTGGAAGTACCTCACCACGCTGCCAATGCGATGGACGCAGAGATGCCGTGCAGGGGTAGAAAAACAGAGGCCTCACCTTGAAAAAAATTATGTTGTTCGTAGTGTTGATGAGTTTGACGAGCCTGGGCTGGGCGGAGTCGCATCGCGAAAAATCCACCGAGCGTCTGGACAATGCAGCGAAGGTTCTGCACGAGATCATGGGCGCGCCGGATAAGGGAATTCCTGAAGAAGTTCTGGATCACGCGAAGTGCATTGCGGTTGTTCCGCACCTGCTGAAGGGCGGCTTTGTGTTTGGCGCGGAGAACGGCCGCGGCGTAGCAACCTGCCGTACGGCTTCGGGTTGGAGCGCGCCAGCATTCTTCGCCATCACGGGCGGAAGCTGGGGATTACAGATCGGTATCGAAGGTATCGACCTGGTCATGATCATCCAGAACGACCGGGGCATGCAGCGTTTGCTCTCGAGCAAGTTTGAACTGGGCGCCGATGCTTCCGCAGCAGCGGGACCGGTTGGGCGTCATGCATCCGCCGACACCGATTGGAAGCTGAACACAGAAATTCTGACCTACTCACGCGCCAAGGGCGCATTTGCCGGTCTCACGCTGGATGGCGCCTCGATTCGCCGCGACGACGATTCGATGGAAGCTGTCTATGGCCGTCATGTAACGACCCGTGGCGTATTGACGGGAAGAGTGGCAGCAACAGAAGCATCTGAGCGCTTCTTGAATGCAGTAAGAGGCGCGAAGGCGCAGGCCGTTGCCGGAAACTAGCTAGCTTTCAGCTAGCTCTATCTAAAAGAGCGGGGCGCACCCGGGAAGCAACTGCGGTCCCGGGTGCCGCGTCCGGGGATACCAATGCCATCACAAGAGAATGCACTATTGCGCGGCCCACTGGCCCGGCTCAAAGTTCGTACGCTGAAGCTAGAAGAGAAAGTTGCGGCGTCGTTACGGTTGAGAACCAGCGCTTCTCTTCCAAGCCGGATCGCGGTGATCGGAAACTACCTTCCGCGACAGTGCGGCATTGCGACGTTTACTACGGATTTGTGTGACGCCATCGTTGCGGAATTCGGGTCGGTTCAAGTATTAGCCGTTCCGGTCAACGATCCTGGATCGCATTACAACTATCCTGCGCGGGTGCGATTTGAGCTGATGGAAGGCGACCCGTCCTCGTATGAAGACGCGGCGGATTTTCTTAACTTCAGCAATGTGGACCTGGTGTGTTTGCAACATGAGTACGGAATTTTCGGAGGGCCCGCCGGAAGCCACATTCTGCGGCTACTGCGCCGACTGAAGATGCCCGTAGTAACAACACTGCATACCATTCTGCGCAAGCCGGACGCGAATCAACGTTCTGTGATGGATGAGATCGCGGCGCTTTCCGACCGCCTGATCGTGATGAGCGAGCACTCCTCGCGGATGCTGCAGGAAGTTTTCGGCGTATCAGAAGAGAAGATCGATTTGATTCCGCATGGCGTGCCCGACCTGCCCTTTGGCGATCCTAACTACTACAAGGACTCTTCAGGGACGGAAGGCAAGGCAGTGCTGCTCACGTTCGGGCTGCTCTCGCCAAACAAAGGAATTGAACGCGTCATCGAAGCCATGCCGCGCATCGTCGCCCAACATCCGGAGGCGGTGTATGTGATCGTGGGCGCGACCCATCCACATATCAGGCGACGAGAAGGCGACCAATACCGGTTGCAATTGCAGGCCCTGGCAAGAAAGCTCGGGGTCGAGCGCAATGTAATCTTCCATAACCGGTTTGTGAGCCCGGAAGAGATGGCGCAATTCGTGGGGTCGGCAGACATCTACATCACTCCCTATCGCTTCGAGGCGCAGGCGGTTTCCGGCACGCTGGCCTACGCGCTGGGCGCGGGCAAGGCGATCATCTCGACTCCGTACTGGCATGCCGCCGAGCTGCTGGCGGATGGACGCGGTGTGCTGGTTCCGTTTGAAGACTCAGGCGCAATTGCCAAAGCTACGATTGAACTGCTGGACAATGAGGCGGCGCGCCACGCCATGCGCAAGCGCGCGTACCTGTATGGGCGCAACACGGTGTGGAACAAGGCTGCCGAGTCTTACATGAGCGCGTTCGTACACGCCCGCTCCGACCGCAGGCTTACTCCGCGCATCGCATTTTCCGACTTGAACGCCGAGCGAACGCTGGACAGGCTTCCGTCCATCAAACTGGATCATCTCTACCAGATGACCGACGACACCGGGATGGTGCAACATGCCGTGTTTTCGGTTCCAAACTACGGGGAAGGCTACGCCACCGACGACAATGCGCGCGCGTTGATTGTGGCGGTGATGCTTGAAGAGCTTGGAGTGACGGCGCTTTCCGAGTCGGCCAACCTGACCTCCCGATACCTGGCATTCCTGTGGCACGCCTTTAATCCTGAAACCGGACGGTTTCGAAACTTCTTCAGCTACGAGCGCCAGTGGCTTGAGAGCCAAGGATCAGAAGATAGCCATGGCCGCGCATTGTGGGGGCTGGGAACAGTCCTTGGGCGCTCGAAGTCAGCCGACCTGAAGGGCACCGCCGGGCGCTTGTTTGAAGCGGCAGTGCCGGCCATTCTGGGCTTCACCAGCCCTCGCGCGTGGGCGTTCTCAGCCCTGGGGTTGCAGGAATCCTTGCGGGGATTTCCGGGAGACCGGGCGGCACTACAGACGATGGATGAGCTGTCTCACCGGCTGCTCGACGCTTATGCCTCCAATCACTCGAACGGCTGGTGCTGGTTCGAGGACGTTCTTGCATACTCGAACGCCCGATTGCCGCAGGCCCTGATTGCGTGCGCCGTGCGAACCTCAGACAAAATGATGCTCGCCGCGGGTCTTGAATCGCTGGACTGGATTCTTGCGATGCAACGCTGCGAGACCAAGGGACACTTTGTGCCCATCGGGTCACAAGGCTTTCACCGCAGGGGCGGAGAAAAAGCCCGGTTCGATCAACAACCGGTCGAGGCCGGCGCCACGGTATCCGCCTGCCTGGAGGCGTTCCGCGCAACCGGCGATGAACGCTGGCTGAAGGATGCGTGGTGCGCCTTCAACTGGTTTCTTGGCGACAATGATTTACAAATTGTGCTTTACGACTCCAGCACCGGCGGCTGCCGCGATGGTTTGCATCCCGACCGTGTCAATGACAATCAGGGCGCCGAGTCGACGCTCGCCTTCCTGATGGCGCTGCTGGAGATGCGCCTCCGGGAGGACGCCGACTTGCCGTTTATGAAGCACGAGGCTCTGGTTGTCTCAACCGCTTCTCAAAGTCCCAAAATTTCATTGGAGATTTCATGAGCGTAGTCATCCACGAATCGCCACTTTTGAACCGCCATCCGTCGAATCCGATCTTGACGAGCAGAGACTGGCCTTACGCAATCAACAGCGTTTTCAATGCAGGCGCAGCGCTTCTTGAAGATGGTTCGACCCTGCTGCTGTGCCGGGTGGAAGACCGTCGGGGACTTTCTCATCTCTGCGCCGCCCGCTCGGCCAATGGGGTGGATGGATGGCAGATTGATCCAGAGCCAACTCTTATGCCGGACCCCGAAAATTATCCGGAAGAACTGTGGGGCATTGAAGATCCACGCCTGACTTACGTTCCAGAACTGAAGAAATACGCGGTTGTTTACACCTCGTATTCACGGGGTGGCCCAGGCGTCTCTCTTGCTCTGACCGAGGATTTCCGGAGCTTCGAGAGGCTTGGCGTAATCATGACCCCGGATGACAAAGACGCGGCGCTTCTGCCGCACAAGATTGATGGCCGCTGGGCGCTCATCCATCGACCCATGACGACGCTCGGCGCACATATCTGGATCTCCTACTCTCCCGACCTGCGGCATTGGGGAGGCCACAAGGTGATGCTGGAAGCGCGCCGGGGAGCATGGTGGGATGCAAACAAGATTGGCATATCGTCGCCGCCCATCGAGACGGCAAGAGGCTGGCTCACGATATACCACGGGGTGCGGCACACTCCGTCGGGCTGCCTCTACCGGCTGGGACTGGCCCTCTTCGATATTGATAGTCCGGACAAGTGTATACGGCGAGGAGATCAATGGATTTTTGGTCCGGAGACAGAGTATGAACGCCGTGGCGACGTTGACGATGTTGTGTTCCCTTGCGGCAACACCATGAACGCCGACGGCGATACGATCAACATCTATTACGGGGCGGCTGATTGCTCGATAGCGCTGGCGAGGGCCAGCGTTGGCACTCTGCTGGAGTGGCTTGATGCCCATGGGGACTGCGATCGCCGGCATCGGAGGCAGGATCTATAAAATCGCTGCGGTGTCCGTAGAACTTCGCATCGGCAGCGGACGGAGGCTGCTTACTCGCAGGAAGGTGAATGGCCCCCCTTTCTCTTACTGGACGGTAATCGTCTTCACCCCCAGATTGGTCGTCAGCCGGTTGGAGTTTGCGGCCATCGCCGTAACCGTGTGGGTTCCCACGGCAAGCGAAGCAGCCGGCGTGGCAAATGACCAGCCGCTATGGAGCCAGCTCGGCTTGTTGAAGTAAGCCGAAACATCGGACCTTGCTTGTCCGATCGTGGCCGCGCCCACCGCAGTTCCATCGATGAATACGGTTACTGACTTGGCCGGCCCGTTGTCGCCGTAATCAGCCGCCCAGCCCGCCATGTAAAGCGTGTCGGCTTTGGGAATTGTCGAACTGAGCGTAAGCATATCTACCGCAAGTTCCAGGTTGCCCACCGGCGGCCCGTCGACGATGGTGAACGGGGACGGTCCCATCGTCAGTGAGTAGCCCTCCGAGTTGGTGCCGATCACAGTGGCCACGTGTTGGCCAAGCGAGAAATTGCTGGCCGGGTAGTACATGGTGTAGCCGGAGTTCAGATAGTCCGCAATGTTGAAGTAGCTCTCCACATCCGGGCGGGCTATGCCCAGCTTCGGCATGCCGATGGAGACGCCATCGATGTAAACCACCACGTTCTTCATCGGAGCGCCGTCGGCGGCATCGGCTACCCAGCCCCCTATGAATACCTGGTCGGTTATCTTCACCGTGGTCGCTCCGCTGGCGTCCAGCACCTCATCCAGGTTCCCCTGCGGCTTGGAGATCGCCGTGATGGTCAGCGGGCCGAACGTGGCCGACTGGCCGTCAGCGTTGGTCGCAACCACCGTGACCTTGTGCGTCCCCGCCGTTAGCTTCAAGGCGCTGTACTTCAGGTAGTAGCCGGAATTTAGATAGTTCTGGTTATTGAAGTAGCTGGCCACGTCGGTTCGCGCAACGCCCAGCGTGGGAGTGCCCACGTTGACGCCGTCGATGTACAGGGCAACATTCTTCAGCGGCGCGCCATCCACAGGGTCGGCCACCCAGCCGCTGATCCACACATTGTCGGTCGCCATTACAACCGTGGTGCTGCTGGCGTTGCCGGCGTTGACTGCCATCTCGAGGTTGCCGAACGGCGTGTCCGCCAAGGCCATACCATTCAGAGTCACGCTGCCGATGCTGGCGCTGTTGGCTCCTGTGATAGTCAGCGTCTCTGACTTAGTTCCAGAAGAGGCTGGGGCAAAGCTCACCTGCACCGTGCAGCTTTGGCCTGTAGCAAGGCCGTTGGGTCCATAACAGCTGTTACTTTGCGTGAAGTCAGCCCCGACCTGCATGGGGTGAAAATGTAGCGTCAATGGGCCTGTATTGGTCACCGTGACGGTCTGCGGTACGCTGGTACGGTTGACGTACTGTTGAGCGAAACTCAAAGATCCTGGGGTGACTGTGAAAGTTGTTGCTCCCTGGTATTCATAGGCTCCCATGTCCACAGTGCCATTCACCACGCGAGGGTTGCCATCGAAATCGGTGGTGGGAAGGGGAATGGGAGTGGGGCCGCCGGCATCGATTGCCGGTGAGCCGGTGGAGAGATGGAAGTCGAGAGACGACGGATTGGCGAAGAGCGGTTCGACGGAGATATTGCTCGATCCGCTGCTCAGGTTGCAAACGCCAGTGTAAGCACTGCCGGTGGCGCTGTAGAAGTCATTATCGTCAAAGACCGGCGACGAAGAACTCCAAGTGGAAGCGCATTCGACGGCGACTTGGGAAGTCGAGGCGACAACGATGTTGTTGGCGAGGGTGACGGTCAGCGGCGAGCCGGAAGCCACGTAAATGCCCGAAGAGCTGTTAGCAGCCGTGTTTCCGTTGATGGTGTTGTTCACCAACACGACATTCTGAGAAGCATAGATGCCTATCCCGCCACCACTGCCTCCGCCGCCCGCGGCGTTATTGATGATGACATTCTGCAATATGATGGCGCCGCTGTAATTCCACACTGCGATGCCGCCACCATAATTGTAGGCGTTGTTGCCTGAGATCAGGTTGTTCTGGATGGTTGGCTGCCCATAGTAGCCGACAGAGATGCCGCCGCCATTCCCGCCCCCCGACACAGAGTTGGTGGTGATGGTGTTTCCGATAATCGTTGGTGAGGCTGGACTGCTGGAGCTTCCCCACGTGGCAATTCCTCCGCCGCCCGCGCCGCCGTCGCCACCCGCCTGTGTGTTGCCCGTGATCGTGTTGCCCTTGATGAGGGGGGATCCGCCATGCACGTCGATACCAATGCCGTAGATGCCATGGTTGCCAGTGATGATGTTTCCGATGATTGTTGGCGAAGCGCTACTGATCTCGATTCCGCCGCCATAGTAAATGGACTGGCCATTGCGAATCGTGAAGCCGCTCAGAATAGAGGTTGGCCCCTCGCCGCTGTTGAAGGTGACAACTGAGGTCGTTGCACCGCCGTCGATGATGGTTGCCAACGGACCCGAGGCGCTGGTAACGGTGATCGCTTTCCCGCTGAAGTTGATGTTCTCCGTATAGGTGCCCGGAGAAACAAGCACCGTATCGCCATTGGTTGCGGCATTAATGGCGGCCTGGATGCTGGGCTGATCGGCGGGAACCTGGATCGTGGCGACCTGCGCCACTGCACGCGCAACAAGCAGCAGGACCGAAAAACACAGAGAGAGACCGGCTACCAGAAGACGGCGAGAATCTGTTTTCATGATGCCCTCGAACACTGCATGAATCGAACTGACTGTGTTGTATAGCCCCTCCGGATGCAACACAGTCCGAGGCTCCACGCCGGAGCTGACACAGGGCGATCATACTAAAAGCGCACGGCGCCACCTACCTGAAAGGCTTGGCGAGGATTACCATAGTTACCCGCACTATGGCGCGTCAGTTTTGGTCCGCTTCATCGCGATGGCTTGCTTAAATCCAGATACACCGTCTCGGACTCGCTCGAATGTATCGGTGAGCTTCTGGCGCACGTCGCAGTCTGGAATCCGGAGCCATACAATCTGAGGTCGCTTCGCAAGACTCTCTTGGAATGTGAGTCGGAAGTGACGATTGAGTTGCTACAACTGTTTCGAAAGCACAATGCGTGCCCAGCAGAACTTGTACACAAGCTGCTTGGTACGCCTCGCATGAAGGAACATCTCGCGTCGCAGGCTTGGCATCTTTCAAGACTCGGATTGACTCTCCTGGAAAAGGGGAGTCCAAAACAACGTCATACCGGCAAATGTAACCCTTCTAGGTAGGCACAATTTTAGGCACAACGCAGAAACGCCCGTTTGGCGGGCATTTTCGGCGAACACTGTAACTTATTCTGATGATGTGATTTAAGTGGTGAGCGCGGTAGGAATCGAACCTACAACCTACTGATTAAGAGTCAACAGAGTAGGTCGGGTCAATCCATATCTAAGCTTGTGTCAAATCAGTAACTTACGCTAGCCCAAGCCCGCACGGAAGCACTTTTTGTTCGGACTGAAAAGGCTCGACTTAGAGCATAAAGGCGCGAAGCGTATGGCATACTTACGGCATACCTCTGATCTAAAATTCTGCTCAAATTTCTCTTCCCTGCTAGCCTCATTTGGGCTGGCCAGCCTCACTTCCCTGTGCGCACAACCCAAGCACACCAGTTCCTGTAGCGACACCAATGAGGTGCTGGAATGCCGATGAAACTCGTGGTGGCAAACCAGCGCGGTGGAGTCGGCAAAACAGTCACATCAATGGTCCTGGGCCACTCGCTTTCGCTCAAAGGCAAGAAAACCTTGCTGATCGACGCTGATTCGCAAGGGTCCCTGAGCATGATTCTTCGCCTGCGGCCCAAACACTACCTTGCAGACTTCATAATTCGTCGCTTCGATCTTGAACTCTGTGTCGAAGTCGTCTCGCCCACGCTACACGTCCTGTGCAGCAATCGTCAAACGGCCGATGCGGAGCGGCATATTGGGAACGAACTTGCACGCGAGCGGGTGCTGGAGGATCTGCTCGCTCGCTACGACTCGGCCTATGACGCGATTGTGATCGATGCAGGGCCGTCAATTGGGCAGATGCAGACATGCGCGATGGTTTACGCCCAGCAGGTGCTGATTCCCTGCAACATGGACTTGGTTTCGGTTTCTGGCGCGGCGGCGTGCATGCAGTTTTGTGAGGTGTTGTCGCGCGCGGTACGTACCCCGATCCGTTCCGTTGCAATACTTCCGACGATGGTGGACCGACGTATCGGACTGACTCGCATTTCCAGGAGCTTGCTCGCCGAATTGGAGGCGCGATATTCCGTTCCCCTCCTGAACGAGATACGAACCGACGCCTCGGTGGGAAAGGCAACTCAGGCGCGGCAGTTCCTCTCCGATTTTGACCCACGCTGCAAAGCGATGCAGGACTACTCAACTGCCTTTGAGCAGTTAATGGAGATTTTGCCCCATGGCGCAAGCAACACAAAAGCATCATCGGCCGACACATCAGCGTAGGGCCGTTGCATTCGATCCCAAGGCAGAGATTGATGCGCTGATCATTGAGCCGTCATTGGTGCCCGACCTATCGTTCCTGGGGTCGGTAGAGCGGCCATGCTCAGTGGAATCTCCGGTAGCCGCTGAGGCTGGCATTAATACAGCCGACAATACTGCGCTCGCTACAGCTGCCCCAGACGTGGACACAGTGCTCACGTCTGCGGCGGACAGAGTGCTCAAGTTACCGATGAATAGCGTGGTGGTTCCTGACCTGAACACACCGCTCAAGTCTGAAGCGAACACGGTGCTCAGGTCCGAGGCGGACATAGTGCGCAGGTCTGAAGCAGACACAGTGCTCAGGTCCGAGGCGGACATAGTGCGCAGGTCTGAAGCAGACACAGTGCTCAGGTCTGGACTGAATACAGTGCCCATGTCTCCGCAGACCGCTGTCACGCCTGAGATGAATACAGTGCTCACGTTGCCGTTGAACACTGTGGCCGGAGCAGACGAGAACACCGTGCTCAGGTCTGACTCGGATACAGTGCCCAAGTCTATGCGTACGACCCCTGTTCCGTCTGAGATGAATACAGTGCTCGGGTCGCCGTTGAACACTGTAGGTAGTCCAGACGAGAACACAGTGCTCAGGTCTGGAATGGACACAGTGGCCACTCCGAGGTTGAGCGCGGTCAGTGCCGCCGATTCGACTGACGAAAGATTCAGAGACCTGCATGTGTACATGCAGAGGCCAAACAAAAGTGCACCGGCGCGAGTGGGAGTCTGGGTAACCGAAGCAGGCGAGATGGTCGTCGAGGGGCGGGTGCAGCGAATTGACAACGCCAAGGACATGCTGACGGGGAACGAGGCACTTGTCTATGACCTTCTCTGGAAGGAATCAAAGCGAAAAGCCGAGAAGAGGAAATATGAGAAAGGCCCAACTCTCCTCATGGACGGAGAGATGGAGAAGCTGGTGCAGGCGGGACACAATGACCTGAGGAAGACCGGACTCTCGCAAAGCACAATTAGAAG
>Ga0302320_10001667_pt1 | contig 53224 bp, 45 predicted proteins | sample Bog_T0_3_FD_202130 | JGI IMG/M metagenome (GOLD analysis project Ga0302320, IMG submission 202130) | Peat permafrost microbial communities from Stordalen Mire near Abisko, Sweden - Bog_T0_3 | ecosystem: Environmental > Terrestrial > Soil > Wetlands > Peat | place: Sweden: Abisko, Stordalen Mire...
TGGACATCGAGCCCGACATATCGCACACTATTCATCTGGGTGTTCCTCCCTGTTGGCTTTGGTTGTCTGCTCAGCACAGCAACCGCAGCTTACAGGAATGGGGCGCCCTTTTATAATGCGTGGCCCGCTCATAACCGGAAAGAATCACGATGAGCCGGGAGAAGCTGTGCCCCAATCATCGCGATAAGCAGGGCCGCCATGATTGGGCCGCAGGGTTCAATCTTGGCTCATGACCGAAGCAGACAGAATCGATGCCTGGGCCTCCCGCCTCTCACCGAAGGCGTAGACAATCATGCCGATCAATGTAAAACGGCCTCCGCGATGCGCGGAGGCCGTTTGCGTCTTGCCTGAGAGCCTGGAGCTTACTTCAGGTTGCCGCTGGAGTCCATGGTGATGCCGCCCGGCCCGGCGTTCTTCTTCTCTTCGTTGGCCTTGCGCATGCCCATCGCCTTGGTGCGCCATTCCTCGGCCTTGGCGACGTCATCCTTGCGCGCTGCCTCGTTGCCAAAATCCACATCGGCCTTGCGCCGGTAGATCAGGTTCAGATAGGCCATGGCATCGTCGTAGTTGGGCCGGTTCTCCACTGCCTGGTTGAGATACTGCAATGCCTCATCGACCAGCGCGCCGTTCTTCTCCTTGAGCGGCTCCATGACATTCTTGGGCGCCTTGGCGTTCCCTTCGCCGTCGTCGTTGACGCCCGCCGATGCTAGCGCCGTCAGAGTGTTCTGGTGCGCCACCATCCAGTCGATTACGCCCACTGTGTAGGCCGCCTCGGGATCCTTCGAATCCTCGGCGAGCACTTTTTTCTGCCACTCCTTGGCTTCATCCAGCTTCTTGATGCTGAAGTCGATGCCCGCAATCTGCTTCATGCTGTTGATATCGTGCGGGTCCCTGGCCAGAACCTCCTGAAAGATATCGATGGCCTGCTGCGCGGTCTTCAGGTTGTCCGGCGTATCCAATCCGGGAACCACGTTCTGGGCCAGCGCGGTGGCCAGGTAGCTCTTGGCCATGGGCAGGGTCGGATCGAGCTGCGTGGCTTTCTGGAAGTGCCCGATCGCCTCCTCGTAGTGAGCGCCTTTGTATGCTTCCACTCCCTTGTTCAACTGGTCACGGGCTGCGAGGCGGTTGCACCCGCTCATGGAAAGCACCATGCCGGCAATAACAACCGCGAGCGCCGTAATTCGTGCGGGTCCATTCATCTTCGTATCCTTCTCCTTCAAGCGGGCGCCTGTCGGCCGCGGGCCTGGAATCTCTTGGTCGTGCTGGCCGCGGGCGGGAGATGCCGAAACCAGTATAAAAAAATTGTACTCCCGTTTTCCGTCCCGATGAACCGCCTCCGGACGGGGCTGGCAGCCTTGGATTCTACCGGGGATTCCAACCTTCCCCAGCCGCCCAGTTGGCCAGCCTGAACTCATTGCAATCTCTCTCGCCGGCCCTGCCATCCTGCCGATCATGCAGGCCGAATGCAGAGACCTATGCCGGCTGTCTGCGCTCATCCCCTGCGGGGAAGCTGCCACAGATCAACCGCTTACTCGCCGGCCATGATCTTCGGCGTCATCAAACCGATATGATCCACGTTCGCGGCGCGGCCGATATCGATCACCTCGGCGATGTAGTGGAAGTCCAGATTGTCGTCACCCTTGACGAACATGATGCGCTCGGCGCGATTGGCGTAGATCTCAGTCAGCCGAGCCTGCAGCTCTTTCTGAGCCGCCGGGCCGCCGACGCCGTTGTATACATCGGTCTCGTTGATCTTGTACGACGGGACCTTGCCCCCTTCACGCAGAACTTGCACGACGATGGTGCGATCGGTGGGGTTCTGCTGCTGCTTGTCCTTGGGCGGCTGGGGCACCAGAGCATCCAGGCCCTTGGGCGTCACCGGCACGATGACCATGAAGATGATCAGCAGCACCAGAAGAATGTCGATCATCGGGGTAACATTGATGTCGGACGAGTAGCTTCCCCCGCCCCCAGTTGTCATTGACATCGCTTATAACTCCTCATTTGCTCAAAATCGTTAATCGGGCAGCGCAAGGAAAAAATTACTCGCCGCCCGAAAGATTGCCTTCACGCTTTTGCGTCAGCAAGCCCACGTCTTCCACGCCGGCGGTACGCACGGCGTCGATGGCGTCTTCCACCGCCCGGTATTGCGCGCGGGCATCGGCGCGAATGTAGATCGTCTTGCCGGGCTTGTCGGCCAGCTTCTCGCGAACCTGCACGCCGAGCTCACTGATCGCCGTCTTGTTTTGTCCTATGAAGACATCCCCGCTCCGGGTGATCGCCACGACAATGGCGTCTTCCTTGTCGGCGTCCGGCATGGCGGTGGGGTTGTCCACCTGGGCCATGTTGATCTGCACCTTGTTCTGGAGCATGGGGGTGATGACCATGAAGATGATCAGCAACACCAGCATCACATCCACCATGGGGGTGACGTTGATATTCGAATTGACCTTGGTACCTTCGTTGCGAACCGCGATTCCCATTGTGAGGGCTCCGTTGGTTGAAAATTTTGATGACTTCCGGCCTTGCCTGTGCGACTCGACCGCCGACGCGCGTTAGGAACCGGCAGTCGGGAGAGAGTGTTCGCTCTCCCGGCTGCCGCAGCTTCCCGCTCTCGCCGCGATGCGTCCCGCTTAGCGCCTGTGGCTCTGCTTGATGAAGTAGTCGACCAGCTCGCTGGAGGAGTTGTCCATCTCCACGTCGAAGCTCTCGACGCGTCCGGTGAAGTAGTTGAAGGCCATCACGGCCGGGATGGCGACGAGCAGGCCGAAGGCCGTGGTCACCAGGGCTTCCGAGATGCCGCCGGCAACCGCGCCGATGCCCGAGGTCTTCTGGGTAGCGATCTGCTGGAAGGCGTGCAGAATGCCGATGACGGTGCCCAGCAGTCCGACGAAGGGAGCCGTGGCGCCGATGGTGGCCAGAACCGCAAGGCCCCTCTTCAGCTTGGCGTGAACGATGGCCTCGGCGCGCTCCAGTGCTCGGCCCGAGCTGGCGATCGTCTCGTCTGTGGCCGCGCCGCCTGAGGAGCGGAACTCCTGCAGGCCTGCCGTCACAACCTCGGCCAGGTGGGACTTCTTGTTGCGGTCGGCGATCTTGATCGCTTCCTCGAGCTTGCTGTCCTTCAGCGCGCCGGCAACCTTGGGCGCAAATTCGCGCGACTGCTTGCGGGCTGCCGAGAAGTACAGGTAGCGGTCGATCATCACGGCCAACGACCAGATGGACTCGACGAAAAGTGTGAGGGCGATGATGCGAACCGGCCACCCCATGTGTTGCCACAGTTCCATGGGGCTGAAGCCGACCGCCTGCTCATCGTCGAAGATGAATGCCAGGTTAGCGGCCGAGTGCGAAGCGAAATGTGTGAGCTGAGCGAGAATCACTGAATCGTTCCTCCTAAGGAGTTTTCTTGTGGACTGCGACTACATTGCGGTTGCTGGGAATGAGGCTCTTTCAAGATTCCCATTCAGGTCAAAAGCGAGGCCCTTTCCCCAGGACGGCGGAAAGAGCCGAATACGTTCCTTATCCGCCCAAAGTAAAGATCACGTTGACCGTGGTCTCCACCTCCACCGGCTCGTTGTTGAGCAGGTAGGGCCTGTAGCGCCAGGACCTGACGGCATCCAGAGCGGCCTGCTGCAACATGGCCGGCCCGCTGACGACGTGCAGGTCTTCGATCGAACCTGTCTTGGAAATCTTGGCCTGAAGCACCACTGTGCCCTGAACGCGGGCCGCCTTGGCGATCGGCGGGTAGACAGGCTGGGTCTTCTGCAGCAGCATGCCCGAGGCCACGCCGCTGGAGATGTTGATCTTCTTCGGGATCGCGGCCTTCACCTGGGGAGCGGACGAACCGCCGAAGATGCTGCCCATGACGCCGTTCGAGCTGCCGCCGAAATCCGAGCCCTGCACGCCGAACGAAGCCGCCGGCGCTTCCTTCTCGGCGACCATCTTGATGTCATGCGGGATCCGGGTGGGCGCCGTGAGCTGATTGTTCATCATCTCCGACTGCACATGAACCACATGCATGACCTCGGCCGGAGGAGGGGGAGGAGGAGGAGGGGGCGGAGGGGGCGGAGCTACCAGGGCCATCTGCATGGCAGCCTTGGGCAGCGCCTCGGGATAGATCAGTGGAAGGAGGATCATGAGGACCAGAACTGCTGCCTCGGCGATGAACATCGGGATCATCCAAGGTCCGCTTTTGCTCTTGATCCTGCCCCCGGATTCAAACGTGGAATCTTCAAACATGGCCAGCCTCGAATCGAGTGTGTGCTTACCTCTATTTAGACACCGGAAGCAGTGGAAATGTTCCCGGCATTGAAACGATAACACATGAAGTGCGACCCCTTTGTGCCGGATTGCACTCCCCTGATAAACCAACCGAAAGACGGCGAGTCTTCCACCCCTAAACCCTGGCGCGTTTTGCCGCCGGAAGCACCGCAACCGCCCCCCTGCTGGCACGCCACTGCTGCCAGGCAACTAACATGGGAGCGGCAACGGCAATCGAGGAGTAAGTGCCGATGAGAATGCCCACCACCAGCGCAAATGAAAAGCCCCCCAGAACCGGCCCGCCGAAGATATACAACGACAGCACGGTCAGAAAAGTCAACCCCGAAGTGAGCACCGTCCGGCTCAAGGTCTGGTTGATGCTGCGATTGACCACGTCGGGCAGTGACTCGCGACGGCTCAGGCGCAGGTTTTCGCGAATGCGATCAAAGACAACAATGGTGTCGTTCATCGAGTAGCCGACCAGCGTCAGGATGGCCGCAATCACCGTCAGGCTGATCTCCTTGTTGAGCAGCGCGAAGGCGCCGACCGTAATCAGCGTGTCATGAAAGCAGGCCACAACCGCAGCCACGCCGTAGATCAACTGAAAGCGAAACCAGAGGTAGACCAGCATACCCGCCATCGACCAGAGAGTGGCCAATAAAGCCTGCTTCTCCAACTGCTTACCCACGGTTGGACCCACCACCGACACGTTGCGCACCGTGAAGGGGTTGCCGTAGTGGTCATGGAGCGCATCGACGATCTGCTTCTGTCCCTGGTCGAGCGCGGCTTCGTTGTGCTGCTCCGGCAAGCCGATGAGCACCTCGTTGTTCGAGGCGACATCGTAGGTCACAACGCTGGCGTCCTTGATGCCGGCCGCCGAGGTGGCGCTGCGGATCTGGTTCAGATCCGGAGTCTGCTGGAACTGCACCTGCACCTGCGTGCCGCCCTTGAAATCCACGCCGAGCGGCACCGGGCTGCCGATCCGTCCCAGGTTCACGCCCATGGCGATGAGGCCTAACACGCTGAAGATCAATGAAAAGCCGAGGAAGTACCACTTCAGCCTCAGCCAATCCACATTTACGCCGCGAAACAATTCCACTGGTTCTCTCCGCTTCCTGGGAGGCCGGAGCCCATCCTGGGCCCTGACCCCTAACCTCTAATCCCTAATCCCTAATCAGATGGATACCAGTTCGCCTGGCTTCATCTTGTTCAAATGGGCATCGAAGATGACCCGCGAAACAAAGACCGCCGTGAACAGGTTGGCCGCCAGGCCGACCGTCAGGGTGGTCGCAAATCCTCTCACCGGGCCGCTGCCAAAGACAAACAGAATGGCCGCCGAGACAATCGTGGTGACGTGCGTATCGACGATGGTGACCCAGGCATGGGCAAAGCCCTGGTCCACGGCCGCCGCGGCCGCCTTGCCGGCGCGAACCTCTTCACGGATGCGCTCGAAGATCAGCACATTCGAGTCCACGCCCATGCCGATGGTCAGAATGACTCCGGCGATGCCCGGCAATGTAAGCGCCGCGCCCCAGAAGCCCAGCACACCGAGCAAAATGATCAAGTTGAAAATCAGCGCCACATCAGCGTTGATGCCCGAGCTGCGGTAATAAAAGAGCATGAAGGCCATCACCACCAGCACGCCCACGATGGCCGCCCTGACGCCTTGCCGGATGGAGTCGGCGCCCAGCGACGCGCCGATGGTGCGGTTTTCAAGCGGCTTCAGCGAGGCAGGCAGCGCGCCGGTGCGCAGCATCTTCGAGAGGATCTCGACTTCGTCCGGAGTAAAGCTGCCGGTAATCTCGCCCGAGTCGCGAATGGCGCTCTGGATCGTGGCCACTTCCTTGACCCGGCCGCCCATCACCACCGCCATGCTGGAGCCTACGTTCTTGCTGGTGTAGTCGTAGAACTTGTCGCCGGCCTCGTTGGTCAGCGTGAAGCGCACGTTGCGCCGGCCGTTCTGATCGGTCCCCTGATCGGCGGAGCGGAAGTCTGTGCCGGAAACCACCGAGATCCGGTGCACGATGTAAACGCTGTCGGTGTCCGAGCCTGCGCCCACCGTGCCGGAGCCATGAACCAGTTCCTCGTCGGCCGGTACGGCGCCGCCTACGCTGCTCAGGGCTTCCTGGTCGTCCTTGTAAGGTCCGCCGACCACGGCGTGAATCTCAAGCCGCGCGGTGGATTGAATGATGCTCATCACCCGGTCCAGATCGTCGATGCCCGGCAGCTCGACCAAAATCTGGTTGGCTCCCAGGCCGTACTCCTCGATCTTCGGCTCGCTCACGCCCAGCGTATCCACGCGTTCGCGAATCGTCTCGATGGCCTGCTGGACGGTCTTCTTTTCCAGAGCCGTCTCGACCATCGGCTTCATCGTCAGCGTGAAGCTGTTGTCGGCCCCGCCACCGGTCACGTCGTATTCGCCCGAGTACTTGCCCTCCAGCAGGGAGCGCACGTCGCTGCCCTTGCCGGGAGTGATTCCCTCCAGCCGGATCGCCTCCGGCTTGTTCACCGGATCGGGTTTGAAGGCCTGCGAAAAGCTCAGGCTGGCCGTCTTCATATCCTGCTGAACGCGCCCTACCGTGTTGTCGGTTTCGGAGTTGACCGCTTCCTCGACCACCACCTGCAAGATCAGGTGAACGCCGCCGCGCAGGTCAAGGCCAAGGTGAATCCGCTTGGCCATGGCATCCATCAGGGCCTTGCCGGTGACGCCCGAGGGCACCCCGAAGATGCCGTAGACGCATATCACCAGGACCGCGACAATCAATGCAATCTTACTGTTGAGATTCTTCTTCATCTTCCCGTTTCTCTACTTCGAACCAGTGAACTCTGTCCACTGTCCACTGTTCACTGTCCACTATCCGTTGTCACCGAGGCAATCGCGTTCTTGGCCACTTCCATCTTGATGCCGTCCGGCGCAACCTTGATGATCATCGCATCGTCTTTGATGGAGAGAATGATGCCGCGAATGCCGCCCGCCGTGGTCACCCGGTCGCCCGTCTTGATTGCAGCCAGCATCGCCTGCCACTGCTTCTGCTTCTTCTGCTGCGGACGGATCATCAAAAAGTACATGATCGGGATGATCAGCAGGATCGGAAGCATCGTGAGGCCGCTTCCGCCCGCGGGCGACTGCAAAAACATCGACAAAGCTAAACTCGTTGACCCGCTCATCCCCACACTCGTCTCTTGCCCGCCCTGTCCGCGCTCGTCGAGCCGCTCTTAGCAGGGCACAGGCTTATCCGGCCATCTGCCGGAAGTCTCAAGAAAATTTTGTCTCCGGGAACATCCAGACTGATCTGGGCCGCCGATCGGTCCTGGCCCAGGCGCTCAAAAGGAGGGTCCGGCTGGCGCTAACCGGGGACTCAATTCCCATCCCGCGCCCACACCCAACTGCGACCCAACTGCCGTCTGCTTCCTGTTCGACACAGCCTTCCTCTGAAAGTCCGAATCCCAAGCCGCGCCGATTTTGGCGCACACCTTCCGACCGGGCTCCAAAAGAGTGCCTCAATAGATAAGATACGCGCTGCCGGGGGTGTGTCAAGGAGCACACTCGGCCGGGGTACCCAAATCCGGGACTCACCTCAACTTTTATGAACTCCTTACGGTTTGCATTCCCCTCCCTTAGCACATGTGGAGTCTGCTGAATATAGAACGCTTTCCCGCGCTGAGAACCTCACGAGGTCAGCTCCCCGAGCGGCAATTCTCTTTCCGGCAAAGCGGGATCGGAGATCACTCATGATCACCATTGATTCCACCTCCCTGTTGCTCATTCCTGCAACGTTGTCCGTATCCTTCCTGGTTTGGGTTTTCTGGAACCTCTTGAAGGATGAGCGGCACGCGCGGCACTAGTGGTGTGTCTGGTCCCTACCGAATCGACCTGCTTTGTATCAGGGCACGACTTTAGCCGTGCCGCAAATACCGCAAAAACAGACTAGGCTTTACATGCTGCGGAAAAAGCTCATTCGGGTGGTAGGCCGGGGATTCATCCCCGGTATAAAGACAATGGAATCAGCGGCGGCTTTAGCCACTGAGGTATGGTTTTGCGGCGAATCTCCAGAGATCAGGCCTTTTTCCGCAGCCTGTTTAGCCCCTGCGGGAGGTATCTATCCGCGTGACCAACGCTCGACGGATTCACCAGACGCAGCCTAGGACCGCGACCCGCTAGTTCTTCGCGTCGTCCGGCTCCCAATAGCGCAGCTCAGGCCGCGCGCAGCTCAGGCAGAGCCTCTGGCCGTCAACCTCCGCAAATCGGCCGAAGTTCACGCCCTCCCCGCACTCGGGGCACAGAAATCGCTCGCCCTTCGAGCCGGGCAACTCGGCCGGATCGACCGTAACGCGCACCCACTGTTCGCGGAAGAGTTGTTCATCGGCCAACTCGCGGTAGGCAAGCATCTGCTGGCTGCTCTTGCCTTCGACATGTGGAAAGAGTTGCCGGGCCAGTTCGCGCGAGTCTTCCAGAGCCACGACGCGCAGTCCTCGTCCCGTTGCGAGATCGACGAAGGTGGCAGCCATCTTGCCCCAGTCGCGAAACTTGAGCGTTCGCTTGCCCAGCCGGCAGCCGGTCACCATGCCGATGGCGTCGGTGGCACAGCGGTCGATTTCGACGTAGGTGATGAGGCGCTTGCGATCCGCCCCGCGCGGGTCGGCGATTTCGAGCCGGTCAAGGCCGAGCAGCGCCATGCGAACCCCCAAAATCTGTCCCGCGCACAAATGCCCATGCGCCGCCTCAGCCTTCAACAAAAGCTCGTCGAGAGATTCCATTCTTCATCACCAACGATCTGTCACCCTGAATTCCTTAAGACCTGTCATCCTGAATTGCTTAAGATCTGTCACCCTGAGCGGAGTTTGGCGCGTACTTTGCGCCAAACGGAGTCGAAGGACCTGCTGTTGTTTTTCGCTGACTCGCTAAGCAGCCGGGTGCCCCATCCATTCCACAGTCTCATCGTGGAATGGGTGGGAAACCACGAACCCCATGCGAGCGAAAAGCGAGCGTTTGGCCCCACCGCAGGTGGCCGGGTGCCCCATCCATTCGCCTTCTTTTTGACGAATGGGTGGGATACTACGAACCCAACCCGCGATGGCTTTCGGCTGACTCGCTAGCCAGCTATTTCGACTTACCTTCCGGCGCCGCCGGTGTCTCCGCATCGTCGCCCGAGTCCTCCACCAGCACCGCCGAGCCGGGAACGACATCGAAGCTCGCCGCATCCTTGCCGGTAGGGTGGAATGTAACACGCAGCGGCTCGCGCTGCCACTCGGCCGCTCCGCAGACCGGTTCGGCATGGCTCTCGGGATCGAAGGCAGCCAGCTTCCTGGCCAGCACCGCCTTGCGCGCCGCCACCTGCGCCACCACGGCATAGAGGCTCTTGCCGCTGGCCGTCACGCCACAATAAGCGCCGTAGTCTCGGAACCAACTCACATGGCTCACACCGGGATCGTAGTCCGGCAGTTTGAGCGCGGCAACATGGCCAGTCACGCGGTCCACCAGCAGCCAGGGCCCCCGCTGCCAGACCCAGGGGTTGGCCACCCGAGCAAGCTTTTCGCTGGGCTTCTCGCCCGTCGCGCTCTTATCGCCGGGCAAGGCATCGTTGAGTTTGATCGCGCGCCGGACTACAAAGCTGCGGTCGGTCACGTCGTGGCTATCGCCGGTGGCCCACTCCTTCACAGCGCCGTCCACGATCAGGGCACGAATCTTCAGTTCAGTCTCGCCTGCTGCCGCCCCCGCCGGATCGCCAGCCTTCGAGTAAGCCACCTTCCGCGCCGCGCCAAGCACCACTACATGCGCCTTGCGGGGCGCAGCGTAAGCAGCCGGAGCGCTAGCAAGAGTCGCCGCCAGAACAAAGACCAAGAAACCTGCGCTCTTGCTCATCGCGATTGCTCCTATTCACTTTCCAATTTCGACAGCGTTCCGTACCTTTACCACGCAAAGGGTGCATAACCCGGCAGACCTAGAGGCATTTTCGATTCTTCCAGCGGATTGTCGCGGAAATATTCTCTTCAACACCGATACTCCGCTTTCTTGACGAGGTGACACGGCTATCAATCAGAACAGAAATACTCTCATAGTCGACTGAGGTAGTCATTCCAGGGCCAACAATTGTTGTCGAATCCAATCCGCCAAGAACCTTGGTTTTCGGGCCCATCTCTGCGACTGGGGCAAGCTCATCAACAATCTCGTCAATGTCTTTACGAGACATGCTGGAATCCAAGCGAATCATTTCGGGCGCGTAATGCCGCCTTTCCAGTCCGATCTCGCAGACTTGCCCATCCTCTGCATACCTTGGCATCATCAGGATTCCCGGTCGAATCTCATAGGCCTCGACAGACTTATATTTTGAAAACTTATAGCTTTGCGGCTTCGCGGCAAGAAATAGAAGCATCGACAAGCAAATTAGAGCAATAATTCCTGATCGTGACATTTCTTTCCTCCTTGCGAGCTCGGATTGCAGAATGCCTATGCTCTTACAGCCCTGCCGCCTCTACCGCCCTCGCCACGCGGAAGGCCGTGCCCTCATTCAAATGCGCAGCCAGCACCTGCATCCCCACCGGCAAACCAGACTTAGTCGCCCCGCACGGCACATTCACGCAACAGATTCCCGCCAGACTCGCCGTGACCGTGTAGATGTCGGCGAGATACATGGCCAGCGGGTCGCCGGTCTTTTCGCCTAACTTGAATGCCGCCGTGGGCGCTGTTGGAGTTACCACGACATCGACCTCGGCGAAGGCGCGCAAATACTCCTCGGCCAGAATGCGCCGCACCTGCTGGGCCTTCAGATAATAGGCATCGTAGTAACCCGCGCTCAGCGCATAAGTCCCGAGCAGAATGCGCCGCTTGACCTCGGCGCCGAAGCCCTCGTCGCGCGAATGCCGATACATATCGGCCAGAGTCTCGGAGTCCTTGGAGCGCGGCCCGTAGCGCACACCATCAAAGCGGGCCAGGTTGGCGCTGGCCTCGGCTGTGGCAATGAGATAGTAAGTCGGAACGGCGTAGCGCGTGTTCGGCATCGAGACAGGCTTGATTTCGCAGCCCGCCGCCTTCAATGCGGCAATGCCCGCCTCGACTGCCGTGCGCACCTCTGGATATAGTCCCTCGGCGAAGTATTCGGCAGGCACGCCAACGCGCAGCCCCGCAACCGGTTTGTCGCTCTCGGCGGCATAGTCAGGCACTGGAGCCGGAGAGCTGGTCGCGTCCATCGGATCGTGGCCGGCAATCACTCCCAGCAGCGTAGCTGCATCGCGCACATTCGAGGCAAAAGGCCCCACGCGGTCAAGCGAAGAGGCATACGCGATCAGCCCGTAGCGCGAAACGCGGCCATAGGTCGGCAGCACGCCCACCACCCCGCAAAAACTGGCTGGCTGGCGAATCGAGCCGCCGGTGTCGGAGCCCAGCGTGGCCACAGCCATGTTGGCCGCCACAGCAGCAGCCGAGCCACCGCTCGATCCGCCCGGAACGCGCTCCGTGTCGACGGGATTGCGCACTGGCCCGTAGGCCGAATTCTCGTTCGAAGAGCCCATGGCAAACTCATCGCAGTTCAGCTTGCCGAGCAGCACCGCGCCCGCCGCTTCGAGCTTTGCCACCGCCGTCGCGTCATAAGGAGGCCTGTAGCCCTTCAGAATTTTTGACCCCGCCGTCGACGGAGCGCCCTGCATTACCAGCACATCCTTGATGCCCACCGGAATGCCCGCCAGCGGAGGCAGCGGATCGCCCTTGGCAGCCAGTTCATCCACGCGAGCGGCCTGCGCCAGCGCGCGCGCTTTGGTCAGGCTCAGGTAGACGTTCAGGCGCGGATTGAGCTGTGCGATGCGGTCGTAATAACTCGCAGCCAGATCAACGGCCTTGGTGCGGCCCGCGGCGATCTCCGCCCGCAACTCGGCCAGAGTCTTCGGCTTCTGCACAAAGTTTTCGGCTGGTTTTGCTTCGCTGTCCAAGTGAATCTTCCTCGTTTCCTGACTTCTTTGCGGCCCTGTACTGCGGGTGCCCCACCCTCGCCGCGTTCTTGTTTTTGCGGCTAGGGTGGGAAGCCATGAACCCCAATCCGGCCTGATCAAGGACTCTGGCGTGGATTCCTACCGCTCAATCACCTTGGGCACCTTGAAAAACACCCCGTCAGTCTCCGGCGCCTGGGACATCACAACAGCTCGATCAAGCGAGGGACGAGTCAGATCGTCGCGCAGCACGCTCTCGCCCGCCGCGTTTTTCAGCTCGCTCACCTGAGCCAGCGGCGTCACTCCGGTCGTGTCGAGCTCGTTCAGCTCGGCCACGTACTCCAAAATGGCGTTCAAATCCCCGAGCATGCGCGGAGTCTCCTCCGGCGTGAGCTCGAGGTGGGCCAATTCGGCCACACGCTCCACTTCTTCAACGGTCACTTTGGCGGTCATGGTCTGCTCTTCCTTGAGTTGCGGCCTTCTTAAAGACCCTCTGAACAAGTCTGCGAGGCTCAGTTGCAAGCGTTCTCTGTGAAGCTCCGAAGATAAAGTATAGCTTTTCAGCTTTGCGCCCTGCATCCGAGACTCGGAGCCGGTTCAGTCCACGGTCAGCGTGAGGGTGATCTGGTGCTGGATGCCGTTCGCGCTCACGGTGACGGGGATCGAGTAGGTTCCCGCTGGCGTGGTGCCGCCGCCGGAGTGAGGAGGCGGCTGGGTCAGGCCTCCGCCCGATGAGGTGCAACCGGAGACGCCGCCCGCCACCATCGCCAGCAGCGCAATCAGCAAGAGCGCCCTGCGCCGCCGCTTGAGGGCCAGCGGCGCCAGCACCAGCCCGCAAGCCAGCGGAAGAACCGGCCAGGCTGTAGGCCGTAAAACCCGTGCAGAGGACGAGAGCCCCGTGGCGATTTCGACCAGTTCGCCACCCGTGGTGTTCGCCGAAATGCTCTCGCCAGCAGGATTGAACGTGCAGGCAGAATCGGTCGGCAGCGAGCCGCACTGGAGGGTGAACGCGCCCGTGGAACCGCCGAGCGGAGTGATGACCAGTTGGTAACTGGCAGTCTGGCCGCTGGCAACGGTCTGGCTTGACAAGCCGGAAGGCGCAACGGCGAAGTCGAAGCCCATGCCCGCCAAGGGCACGGATGCACCCATCGCCAGCACGCTGCTGCTCACCGTCAGGCTTCCGCTCTGCGCGCCTGCGCTGGTTGGCTCGAACTCAACCACGACGGTGCAACTGGCCCCAGCCGCAAGCGACGTGGGGCAGGCATTGCTCACCACCTTGAAGCCCGCCGCGGCCGCGACGGTGAAGTTCGCAAGGCTCAAGTCTCCGGCGGGGTTGGTCAGGGTCACCGTCACAGGAGCGCTGATCTGGCCCACACTCGTCTGCGGGAAGTCGATCTGGCTCGGTTGCGCCTCGATCGCTCCCGGCGTTCCACCCGTTCCGCTCAGCGGCACGCTTGCCGGCGTCTGCGAACCGGAAGAAATGGTCAGTGTTCCCGTGACTGGCCCCGCCAGCGCGGGTGAAAAGACCACGCCCGTCGAGCAGTTTGCCCCGGCGGCAAGGCTCGCGCCGCAGGTGTTTTCGACTAGGCTGAAAGGCAGCGTAGCCGTCAGAGTGAGCGAACTGGCCGCCGAGCCGCCCGTATTGGTGACCGTCACCGTCTGCGACGCGCTGCTCTTGCCCGGAGCCACCATCGCAAAGACAAGCTGCGCCGGGTTCACGTTGAGCCCGGCTGCCGTCTGCCCTGTCCCAGTCAGCGGCACACTGACCGGCGCAACGCCGGAGGTCGACGACGAAACCGCCAGCGAGGCCGTGGCTCCGCCCGCCGCAGCCGGGGTGAATAGAACCTGTACCGTGCAACTGGCGCCATTGGCCAAGGTAGCTCCGCAGGTGCTCAACCCGATCGAGAAGCTCGCGGCAGAGAGCCCCGAGATCTCGAAGCCCACATCGGCCATCGGCGATCCGCCGATATTGCTGACAGTCAGCGTCTGCGGCGCGCTGGCCACTCCCACCTGCTGCCCGTTGAAGCTCAGGCTGGCCGGACTCACGCCGATGACCGCCGGAGCGATGCCCGTCCCGCTCAAAGCCACCGTCTGCGTATGCAGCAGGTCAGAGACAGTCAGCGTACCGGTCTGGCTGCCGGCCTGAGTGGGAGCATAGACCACGCTGATTCCGCAATTCGACTCCGGCGCCAGGTTGGTGGTGCAGGCGTTCGTCTCCCGGAACGGTCCACTCACCGAGATGGCGATGGCCTTCAGCTGCACGCCGCCGTTGTTGGTCAGCGTCACCGTTTGCGCGGCCGAGAGCTGCCCGGCGACCGTGCCGGAAAAGGTCAGCGAAGCCGGCGATAAATCATCCGTCGGCGGGGCAAGACCCGTTCCAGAGAGCTGCACTGTCTGCGTTCCCTCCGCGTCGGTGAAGGTCAGCTCTCCCGTGGCCGCACCGATTTGTGCCGGCGTAAAGATCAGTGTCAGATTGCAGCCATTCGCCGGAATCGAAGCGCCGCAGGCATTGCTCGCAATCGCAAACTGTCCGGTAATCGCGCTCGTGAACGCCACCGCCTGGCTGCCGCTGTTGTTGGCCGTGACCTGCAAAGCGTTCGAAGTGGTCCCCACCTGCCAACTGCCGAAGCCGACGCTGGCCGGGCTCAGGCTGACCGCGCCCGAGGGCGCGCCGGTTCCGCTGAGCGAGACCGTCAGATTCCCCCCAGGTACGTTGGCGCCGATGGTCATAGTGCCCGTCCTGCTGCCGGCCTGCGTGGGCGCAAAGACCACCTGAATCGCGCAACTGCCTCCGGCGGCCACATTCGCATTCAGGCAGTTGTCGGTTTCGCTGAAGTCTCCGCTCGCAACAACGGAGGTGGGCGTCAGTGCGATGCTTCCGGTGTTTTTGACGGTCACCGTCTGTGCTGCGCTGGTGCTATCGACGATCTGGCTCGCGAAAGTTAATGTTGCAGGCGTCGCGGTAGCTGTCGTCAGCTCCAGGCCCGCTGTCCAGAGAGGGGCCATCCAGATGCCGCGGCCATACGTGGCGGCGACAAGATTATGCACGCCGGCCGATGCGGGCTGGGCGCTGAGCAAGACCACGGGAGCCCCCGGCAAACCGCTTCCAAAGGCCGACCAGCAGCCGGGAGAGACGCTGACGCAGTTGGAAATCTGCCTCGTCGAATAGACTCCGGCATCGGTGGCGAGATAAACCGTGTTGGCATCCTGCGGATCCACGACAAGGCTGTTGGCCGGAGTCGCGATCAGGTTGGAAGTCAAACCCGTCCAGTGCGCCCCGCCGTCGGTCGAGCCATACACCGACTGCACCCTTTCGGCCTGGTTCCGGATCCCCGCGACGGTCACGTAGACCGTCTTCCCGGTCCTGTCATGCGGGTCGATGAAGATGCTGGAGATGTCCAGCCCGTAGTAGTTCATCGCATGGGTGTCGTTCGTCACCGGACCTAACGTCAGATCCGTCCAGACAGCCGCCGCGCCGCTCGCCGGATCGAACGCCGCCGACAGAACGTGGCCCGCCAGCGTCGCGCCTCCATCCACTAAGCCGTACATACCCACGTAGATGACTTCTTCGCCGGAGGGCAATGCCAGCGCAGCCATCGAACGAATCAGGGCGTTGCCGTCGCAGTAGGAATTACCGATCCCATCGAGCATCGGGCTGATCGCGTTCGTCGCGGTCCAGCCCGCGCCGTTCGTTCCCCCGCGCCATACCCGGCAGGTTCCCACCAGCAACTGCGAACTGTCGAGCGGGTCCACCAGAAAGGGCGCAGGCTCAACCATCGTCAGCCCGTCTCCGCCCACATCCGCGTCGTTGACCACCGGAGTCGAACCAAAATCCGTCTGCGTGCAGGGCCTCTCTTGCGAGCAGAGATAGATCGAGACTCCCGCCTGGTTGTTCACGTACCAGTTATTCTCTGGGCCGATCTCGACAGGCCCGCCTTCGCCCGTGAGAATCTCCGGCCAGATTGCCGTCGTATCAGTCGTGCTCTTCACGCCGGCGGTTCCGTTTGCCCCCAGGCCGGCCATCATCGTATAGGGCGTCGAGCCGGCCTGCGAGATGCTGACCACTTCGGCCAGCGAACCCAGGCTCCCGTTCAGATTTTGAAAGTGTCCCGCATCGCCGGCCGAGCAGACCTGGCCCGTTTCGCCGATGGCGTCCGTCGAGCGCCACAGCCCGCTGTCGTTGCCCACCAGAGTCTCCAGCGGATTGGCCGCGTTCCAGGCCAGGGCGTGCTGGTATTCGCCCACCTGCGCGCAAAAGCCCACCGTCGAGTTGGTGGTATTGCGCCATGCGCAGCCCTGCGAATAGGGGCAATCGGTCTTCCACAGGTCGTTGGCCCCGGCCAGCAGCGTCGTGCCATACTGCGCTCCGATTCCGGCAGGAACCGCCGCCAGCGCCAGGTTGTAGTCACCGTTTGCGATGGTGGCTGGACCCTGGATCGTGTCCGTCTCCAGCGCCGCCGTGTTCCATAGCTGGGTATGGAGAGCCGTCCAAAGCGCCGGGCTGGCGCAGGCGCCGGCACTCACCGCGCACTCGTCCTGCCAGATTCCCGTGTCCTGGTTGGCGATGTCCACCGTCCAGGCAAAGGTGTCTCCGGTCTGGGGATTCACCGCCAGCGTGCCGCGAAAGATGGGGCAGCCGGGCGATCCGGTGGCGCCTGCATTGGCCGGACAGAGATTCGCACTTGCCATCAGACTCGCGCCCGGCTGCGCGGCCATCCGCGTCCACGTGATCCCGTCCGCCGACTGGTAGTAGCCGTGGTAGCGCACCGCCGCCACAAACAGTTGCCGCACCGGATTCCACACGACCGATGTGGCCGCATTCCCGTCAGGGAGCGCGTAGTGGTCATTCGGTCCCTGCACATCCGCGCCGGCTCCGTCCGTGATGGTCGCCAGGCACCAGTTCCCGCCGCTATCGGTGGAGTAGTAGAGGCCCTCGTAGCTCGTGCCGGACTCGACCGCATTCACCAGCGCGCCATCGTAGGCTTGCGAGACCGCCGCCACCACCACATCAGGATTGGCAGGATTGGGCCCGCAAGCCCGAATACTCGAAGTCACATTGCCCCAGGCAAAGCCGGCAAAGCCCTCCCCGGCAAAGCTGTAAAGCTGGTCCGCCGTGGTGGAGATCAGGCTCCAACTGCCTCCGCCATCGGCCGAGCGCAGAATCCCCGCGCCATAGTACGAGTCAAGAGCATCGTTGGGGTCGCCCGTGCCTGCCAGAATCACCCCCGTTCCGCCCGGTTGCACGCTCAGCGCGCCAATGCTGATCGAGGCCTCGGTGACGTTGTTCAGCGCCGCCAGATTGTCGGTGAGAGGGATGAAGCTGATGTTGGCCGGGTCGGAGGTGTCTGCATTCTGCGACCGCCAGACTCCTCCGCCCGTGGTTCCCACGTAGAGGGTGTTGCCGGTCGCATCCGAAGGGTCCAGCGCCAGCGCGGAGACCCGGCCGGTGACCAGGCCAAAGTTCTGCGATTGAACGGCAACCGGCCCCAACGGCTGCCAGATGGCGCTCGACTGCGCTTGCGCTTGGGCCTGGGCCTGGGCTTGCAATACCGCGGAGAGATTCAATCCGGAAGGAGCCGGGGGTTTCACTTCGGAGGGAGGCGGGGGTTTCAACCCCCGCATAAAGCCAACAGGTCGAACAGGGGCTTTAGCCCCGGAGTTCATTTCTCCAGAAGCGCCACTCGTCCAGCCGCGCCGCGCCAGAAATCGCTCCGCCTGCACCACACGCGGCGGCACCGCCTGCTGTCGTACCCGCTTCTTCCTGTCATCCTGAGCGAAACGAAGTGGAGTCGAAGGACCTGCCTTCCGTAATTCTGCGGAAAGGGTGGGAGACCCAGAACCTCGACCGGCCGCCACCTCAGCGTCCTGCGCCAACATCGACGCAGCCGCAGCGGCAAGCATTGTCGCAACCGCCATCCCTCGCAACACCGGACGCAGGCGACCTGCCCTGCTGCCAGTGGCAGATCTCCGTCGAAGCCGCTGAAAAGCCCAAGTGCCCACACGTATCCTGACTACGATTCCGGAAAAGGATTCCTGCATCCCCTCTCCCTGGTATCGGCGTCATCCGAGGGGGACTTGATGGAAATCCAATGGGTTGGAACGTGCGAAACACGCAGCGGTCTGGATTGAGATTTGTTCTGGATTATAGACCAGAACCGGAAAGGCTGGTTCTCGGCGATCACCCGATGGTGGTGCAATCTTCGGTTTGTCGGTGATATGACCAGAATCAAGGGCTTCCGAGTGTAACAACAAACCACCCGATTCCTGTGGCGAGCATTTGGGAATGATGAATATCAAGCTTGCTTCGGTTGCACTCCAAAAATGATAGGCGTGGCCGGTTCTGTGTCAGGGCACGACTTCACAGGCTGCGGAAAAACTCGATGCGAAGCCTCAAGAAGCGTCAGGGCACGACTTCAGTCGTGCCGTGAGCGCAACAAAATAGATGCTGGGCTTTAGCCCCTGAGCGATGCCTTTCGTGGGTTTCGCCTTTGATCAGGCCTTTTTCCGCAGCCTGTTCAGTCGTGCCATAAACGCCGCAAAAAAGATGTGGGCTTTAGCCCCCGGAGGGATTCTGTTCTTTCTGCGTCACCACATTCGGCCTGGGTGGAGACTTCCCCTGAGTTAGCTTGATATTCATCTTGGGAATATTCAATAGAATCGGCGTTAGTTTTCCAGCATGCATTTGAGGAAGAATATGCAGAGCCGCCCGTGACACACCTGCAGACGTCGGCTCATTCTTTACCCCAGGAAAGAAACCTCAATCTCACCTCAGGAATGTGCAGATAATTACCCCACCCCGTAGCACAATGGGTTATGGGTCAATCGCGCTATGCCCGTAATCGCCGCGAAGAGCTGTGAACGGCGCAACCCCAACCATCCAGGGGTGTTATCGCCAAACCGTATCTTTTCTTGCGTCTTTTTTGACTGTGAAACCGTGAGACTACTCCTAACAGGCTGATAATAAAATGTTTACAGTCTGATCGCTCACAGTTGCACTGTAACCGTGCATCAGTGAATCGGTGAGGCGTCACATAAATCATTCAAAATAAACATCTTCTGCGTCACGGTTTCACAGGCCAAACAATCTGTGAAACTGTGAGGCTGCGATTAAGATAGAGCCATGACTCTCAAAGGAAAAATCGTCTTCGTCACCGGAGCCTCATCCGGCATCGGCGCGGCCACCGCGCTGGCCTTTGCCGCCGAGGGAGCGCGCCTGCTGCTGGCCGCACGCCGCGCAGACAAGCTCGCCGAGATCGCCACCGCCGCCATCGAGCGAGGGGCTGAGGCAGTGCACTCCATTATTTTGGATGTCCGCGACCGCGAGGCCGTCGAACAAGCCGTCAGCACGCTACCCGCCGAGTGGGCGGCCATCGACGTTCTGGTGAACAACGCCGGCCTGAGCCGCGGCCTGGAAAAGCTCTACCAGGGCAAGACCGGAGACTGGGAAGAGATGATCGATACGAATATGAAAGGCCTGCTCTATGTGACCCGCGCCGTTGTTCCGGGGATGGTGGAGCGGGGCCGTGGCCACGTGATCAATCTTGGCTCGACAGCCGGCGAGCTGACCTACCCCGGCGGAGCGGTCTACTGCGCCACCAAAGCCGCCGAGCGCGCCATCAACGACGGCCTGCGCCAGGATGTGTTGGGCACTCCCATCCGTGTCACCAGCGTTGATCCCGGCATGGTGGAGACCGAGTTCAGCATGGTCCGCTTCCACGGCGACCGGGAACGGGCCGGCAACGTGTACAAGGGCATCACGCCGCTCACAGCGGAGGATGTGGCCGAGGTAATTGTCTGGGCTGCGGGCCGGCCCGAGCATGTAAACATTGCGCGGGTGTCGCTGACTCCCGTGCAACAGGCCAACAGCCTGCTCTTCGATAGAAAGACCTAGGGCCTGTCATCTAATTCCGCAGGGGCAGCGTTGCGAGCAAAAATCCGGCCAGACGAAGCCGAGCCCGCGGGCTGTGGCGGGTCCACCGTCAAGGGCGAGAATGAAGTATGGCCGGATTTTGGCCGCAACCCGGAGGGCCGGGGCCAATTCTCCCCATTTCGTCGTCGCTCGTCGCTCGCAGACACCCGGTATGCGTCGCTCCTCGCTCCTAGAACTGAGAAGAATTGGCTCCCGGCGCTGCCCCTGGGGAATTAGATGACAGGCCCTAGCGCAGAGAGACCTGGCAAGCCATGCAGAAAAAAGTCCATTGGCCGCGGCCAACAAAAAAGCCCGCGCTTTGCGGGCCAACCCAGCTTACTGCATCGCCTCTATCTGCCCTTCAATCTGTGCAAGGGCCGCCTCCAGGGCGGCGCGGCGTGCCGGGTGAGAGGTCCTTTGCGAAAGGATGTTCTCTCGTTGCAAATTGAGCTCCTGTCTGTTGCGCGCTCGTTCAGTGCGCGCCTGTTCGGCTCGGCGCTTGATCTCCTCGCGTACAAAACCGTTGCCGGGGGCGACCTCCGGTTGCTGCAAGGCAGTTGCCATTCATTCCTCCAGATACATCTCTCTCGCGGATTTACTTTCCTGAACCGCGAGAACTATCTTCATTCTACGAGCCTTTGGGCGCGTTGCGTCCCGCAAAATGAAAACAGTCACCCCTGATACCAAAGATGAAGCAAAGGAGATCCTTCCATGCGCGTCGGTCAGATTTCATCGTTTGGCGTTGAATCCTTGGAGTTTGCAGAGCGTCCCACCGTCCAGCCCGGCCCCGGCGAGGTGCAGGTCCGTGTCCATGCGATTTCTTTCAACTATCGCGATTTGATGGTCGTGAAAGGCCTCTACAACCCCAAAATGAAGCTGCCGCGCATTCCCTGCTCAGACGGCGCGGGAGAGATTTCCGCCGTCGGCGAGGGCGTTACCGAGCGGAAGCCCGGCGATCGAGTGGCCGGCATCTTCATGCAAAACTGGCTGGATGGCCCGCCGACCCCTGCGAAATCCATCGGAGCCCTGGGCGGCGACATCGACGGCATGTTGGCCGAGTACGTGGTCCTTAAGGAAACCGGCCTGGTCCGGCTGCCCCCGAACCTCAGCTTCGAGGAGGCCGCGACGCTGCCCTGTGCCGCCGTCACCGCCTGGAACGCGCTGGCCGCCGGCAACGTGAAGCCGGGTGCGACGGTCTTGATCCTGGGAACCGGCGGGGTGTCTGTCTTCGCGCTTCAATTTGCGCGGCTGATGGGCGCGCGGGTGCTGGGTGTTTCCAGCTCCGACGCAAAGCTGGACCGGGCCCGCTCGCTGGGCCTCTCCGCGGGCCTCAACTACCGCGAAACCCCAGCCTGGGAGCGCTGGGTGCTGGACCAGACCGGCGGCGAGGGCGTGGACCTGGTCGTCGAGGTCGGCGGCATCGGCACCCTGCCGCGTTCTCTGGCAGCCATCCGTATGGGCGGCGTCATCGCCCAGATCGGCGTACTGACCGGAGCCTCCAATTCTCTGGCGCCGTTGCCTCTGCCCCTCATTCTCCACAAGCAGGCCCGCATCCAGGGCATCTACGTCGGCTCGCGCCTAAACTTCGAGGAGATGAACAAGTCCATCGCACTCGCCAATCTGCACCCCGTCTTCGAGAGCTTTCCCTGGTCCCAGGCTCGCGAAGTCCTGACCCGCATGGAAGAGGCCAGCCACTTCGGCAAGCTGGTGCTCACCGTTGAGTGAGCAGTCGCACAGGCTGCGGAAGAACTCTATGCGGAGCCTTCAGAAGCGTCAGGGCACGACTTCAGTCGTGCCGCAAACCTCGCAAAATCAGCGTGGGCTTTAGCCCCTGAGGCAAGCTTTCCGGAAGCTGTGTGTACAATTTGGCCTCTTTCCGCAGCCTGTTCAGACCCGGAGGAATATTTTTCGCCATTCTCACCCGTATCCCAAGTTTTTCCCGCAGTCTCTGCAGTCCTAACTGAAGCCCAGTACCGCATGCGGGATGTACGGCTCCTCGATGGATGCGATCTCTTCCGGTGTGAGGCGAACGGAAACGGCCGCGGCGGCATCCTGCAGATGATTCGGCTTTGTGGCTCCCACAATGGGCGCGGTGATCGCCGGCTTGGCAAGCAGCCAGGCAAGCGCAAGCTGCGCACGGGGAATGCCACGCTGTTCACTGAGCTGACCGAGCCGATCGATGACCTTGCGGTCGGCCTCTTCGGTCTTGGTGTAGAGGAATTTCGCGAATCGATCTGTCTCCGAGCGCAGAGTGTTTTCACTCTGCCACGGCCGGGCGAGGCGGCCACGTGCCAAAGGACTCCAGGGAATCACGCCGATGCCTTCGGACTGACATAGGCCGATCATCTCGCGCTCCTCCTCGCGATAGAGCAGGTTCAGATGATTCTGCATGGAGACGAAGCGGGTCCATCCGTGCAGGTCGGCCAGATAGAGCGCCTTGGCAAACTGCCAGGCGTACATCGACGAAGCGCCGATATAGCGCACCTTGCCGGACTTCACCAAATCGTGCAGCGCCTCGAGCGTCTCCTCGATCGGAGTTTCATAGTCCCAGCGATGAATCTGGTAGAGGTCGACGTAATCGGTTTCGAGGCGGCGAAGGCTCTGGTCTAATTCATGAAAAATGGCTTTGCGGCTGAGGCCGCGGCCGTTGGGCTCGTCGCGCATGACGCTCTGAACCTTGGTGGCGATGACGACCGCTTCGCGGCGCGTATTCACCCGCAGGAAGCGGCCAACCACAGCCTCGCTCTCGCCGCTGGAGTAGACATTGGCGGTATCGAAAAAGTTGATGCCCAGGTCGAGGGCCTGACGCAGGAAGGGCTTGCTCTCTGCTTCATTCAGGGCCCAGGGCTGCCTGCCGGGCAGATCGGCCGGCGCCGGAGACCCATAGCTCATGCAGCCAAGACAGATGCGGGAGACCTTGAGTCCGGTCTTGCCAAGATTGACGTAGTCCATTGCTTCTCCTTTTTCCTCTCTTCGGGAAACGGGTTGCTTACAGCGATCGCGCGGGTGAGGAGCTTCGCGTTCCTTCAATGCTTCTCCTCGAATATTATTCCTCCCCTCCGGTGCGGTAATCTTGAAAACATGCACGCTTCCCTTCCCCTGCGCCCAGGTGAAATCTCTTGATCGTCGAAATTGAAAACCTGACAAAGATCTACGAGTCGAAGCTCCGCGTGGTGGCCGTGGACGGGATCGACCTGGAGCTGAAGCAAGGCGAAATCTTCGGCTTGCTGGGGCCAAACGGAGCCGGCAAGACCACCACCATCTCAATCGCCACAACGCGCACGCTGCCCACCAGCGGCCAGGTTCGCATCGCGGGCATCGACGTGGTCCGGCATCCGGCTCATGCGCGGCGACACATTGGCGTGGTCCCGCAGTTCAATACGCTCGACCGCTCCCTGACCGTCTACGAGAACCTCTACTTCCATTGCCGCTACTTCGGTTTCAGCCACAATCACGCCAAATCCCGATCCCTGGAGCTGTTGACCCAGTTCATGCTCGCCGAGCGCAAAGATGTCTACCCGGCGCAGCTCTCCGGAGGCCTGGCGCAGCGGGTGCAGATTGCCCGCGCCATCGCCCACCGGCCGACGGTCCTGTTCCTGGATGAGCCCAGTGCCGGCCTCGATCCGCAGAGCCGCATGGCGATGTGGGAGGCCGTCGAGGGGCTGCACAAGGAAGGCATCACCGTGCTGCTGACGACCCACTACATGGAGGAAGCCGACTCACTCTCCAACCGGCTGGCAATCATTGACCATGGCCGCGTGCTTGCCCTCGGTTCGCCTGCGAAGCTCAAGGCAACCTTCGGTGCGCAGATCATTTTCGATCTCAAGTTACGGTCGCAAGCGGGGCTGGAGCCGCTCGTCTCCACCTTGAAGGCGCGCGAGGATGTGACCAGCGCCGAGATCACTCCCGATGGGCTGCGGGTGATCGCCGCCAACTCCGACGGCCTGCTGCCCGAGCTAGTGCAGGCCGCTGCCGGTCACGGTCTGCGCGACCTCACCATCACCGAGCCGAGCCTGGAGACCGTCTTCATTCAACTGACGGGGAGGGATCTGCGTGAATAGATTAAAAGCAGGGAATAGGGAAGAGGGAACAGGGAACAGGGCTGCGGACGTGCGCCCCGCGAGGCTGCCCGGCCTAGTGAAGTTTCTCAAGCAGATCCCGGAGTTGTTTCTTCACGATATGGAAGTGCTGACGAGGGATCTGGGTCGGGTGCCCCGGGTCCCTCGCATTTGGGGACCTGGGAATCCACGAACCTCAACCGGTCCCGGCAACCAAAACTCCGAAATCTTTTTGAAATCCTTTGCCGGGCTCTTCCTGCGCGACCTGCGCGTGCTTTCGCGCGAGTTTGTGCCCTTTCTGTTGCGTGTTGGCATGCAGCCGCTCTTGTTTCTCTTCGTGTTTACCTTCATCCTGCCGCGCATGGCGACCGGCAATCCGATGGCCGTCGGCGGAGGAGCATCCGGTTCCCCCGTGGACTTCGGCACCATTCTGCTACCCGGCTTGATGGCCGTGGCCATCATGTTCTCCGGGATCGCCGCCGTGGCGTTGCCGCTCTCCTCGGAATTTGGTATCACGCGCGAGATCGACGACCGGGTGATGTGCCCGCTGCCGATGTGGGCCGTGGCTCTTGAAAAGGTCTGCTTCAGCGCCATGCAGAGCATCATCGCCGCTCTGCTGGTGATTCCCATGGCCTACTACATTCCCGCCAAGCCCGTGGTGGCGCATGTGGCGAGCTGGTTTCTCTTGGCGCTGGTGCTCGTGCTGGCAAGCTTGCTGGCCGGATCGCTTGGACTGGTCATTGGCTCAACAGTGAATCCGAAACAGATCGGCCTGGTCTTTTCCATCATTGTCGTACCGATTACATTTCTCGGATGCGTCTACTATCCCTGGGCATGGCTCGACAAGATTCCCTGGGTGAAGTACGGCGTACTCTTCAATCCCATCGTCTACATGAGCGAAGGATTGCGTGCCGCAGTAACTCCCAGTATCGGCCACATGCCCTGGCCGGCGATCCTTGTGGCGCTTGTGTTTTTCACGGCCGCGTTAGGCCGCTGGGGGCTCAAGGGATTTCTGGGAAGAGTGCAGTCGTAGGTTAGGTCAAAGGCGGGCCGCAGTGCCCGGGCCGCTTGATCCTTCGCAAGCGGAGTGGGAGCCATCGGCCTATACTAGTGCAGTGACCAAGCACAGCCACAATCTGCGGAGATTGTCGCTGCTTCTGGCTCCGGCGCTGCTGCTGGCGGCCGGCTGCGGCAGCGGTCTGGTCACTGCAAATTCTGCGAATTCAGCCTTCATTGTCACTCCCGGCTCCAGCTCCATCGACACCAACTGCGCCGGCTGCAATGCGACGAACGGGCAGGGTGCGCCAGTTCACACGTTTACGGCTGCGCTGGCGGGCGGTGGCGCTGCGGAGGTTACCTGGTCGGTCTCGGGCGGGGACGCGACAAGCGGGCCAGGAAGCATCAATGCAAACGGCCAGTACATGCCGCCCAGTTACTTGACCGCGGACCGGGCCCAGGTGGTGGTGACCGCGACTCTGAACGCGAACCCCAGCCTGCACGCAAGCTCCGTACTCACGGTAACGCCCGGATTCCTGCAGCCGCTCACGCCGGAGAATGCGGCCCTCGGCGCCAATGGAAACCTAGCCATCACGGGCTTTCTGGCTGAGGCCGGCGGTTCGACCGGCATCAACTTCAAGCTGGCAAACTCGCCGACTGGCGGAAGCGGCGGCCAAGGCTCGCTGGGCGCGACCAGTTGCCAGCGCGGCAGCCAGGCCTTCACCACCTGCACAGTCACCTACACAGCTCCGGCCTCGGTACAGGCTACCAGCCCGACGTATGTGGTGGCCTCAGTGGGCGGAGCGTCTTCCGGAAGTTCAAGGGCCGCCTCCGTGGTGTTGGTGAACGCCGCCGGAGTGACGAGCAACCCGGCCACGCATCAGGCTCAGTTTCCGGCCTCGGTCGCGCTGGGCAGCTCGGGCGGCAACAACTCGGACTATGACACCCGCGGCGAGCAGATTGTTGATTGCTGCAGCGGCACGCTCGGCGCGCTCGTCGAGGACGCCTCCAAACGCCAGTACCTGCTGAGCAACAACCACGTGCTCGCCAGGAGCGACCATGCCAGCGTGGGCGACGCAATCGTCCAGCCGGGCCTCATCGACAACAACTGCTCGCCCCTGGGAGACAGCGCCAGCGTCCAGCCCGTGGCCGCTCTGACCGGTTGGCTTCCGCTCCGTTCGAGGGTGACCAACGCGGACGCGGCGATCGCCCAGCTGACCTCTCGCGCGATCGACCCTACCGGCAAGATTCTGGAGCTTGGCGGTAAGCAGGCGGACGGCACATTGGCCGCCGCGGCTCCGGGCATCAGTTCGACAGGCGGCAAAGGCGAGAGCGGAACGCTCGACCTGAAGGTTGCCAAGAGCGGGCGGACCACTGGATTGACTTGTGGAGGCATCTCGGCCGTCGATCTCGACGTGAGGGTCGATTACTACCTCGACTGCGCAGAGACCCAGCCCTACCTCACCAAGACATTCACCCATCAGCTGGGCCTCAGCGGCAACCAGTTCAGCGATGCGGGCGACTCGGGCGCGCTGGTGGTGGATGCCGCAAACGCCGAGCCGGTGGGCCTCTACTTTGCGGGCGGGACAGATGTTTCAGGCGTGAGCCAGGGCGTGGCCAACCCAGCCTCCGATGTTTTGAATGAACTCGGCACGCAATTAGGCGGCGGGAGTTATTCCTTTGTGGGCGGAGCCGATCATGCAGTCAGTTGCCTGAGTTACGGCGACAACACCGTGGCGGCGGCGCAAAACCTGCCACTGAGCGATGCGGAATTCGCGCGCGCCCAGCAAGGGTTGGTCCAGGCGCGCATGTTGGTGAACACCCCGGCCGGCATTCTGGGCGTGGCCGCCGGCAAGAGCAGCGACCACCCCGGCGAGGCCGCGGTGATTCTCTACACGGACGAGAAGATGACGGTGAACGTGCCGGCTACGGTGGACGGTGTGCGCACGCTCGTGATTCCGACAACGGCCCGGGCTGTGGTCTACGGCTCCGCGCCGCAGACGCCTCTTGATGCAGCCGCCGTTCCCCTGCATGCCACCGCATTTGCGCAGGCCGTGGCGATCAAAAATCAGGCAGCCGCCGGCCTGATGCGGCAAAACCCGAGCTTCTTCGGCGTGGGCGTGGGTCAGAGCCTGGACAACCCGCGTGAGGCGGCGCTGGTCATCTATGTGGACCGCAATCGCCTTCCCGGAAAACTGCCTCCGGCGGTAGATGGCCTGCGCACCCGCTACGTGGTGATGGACCGCCTGCATGTGACCCGCTCCTATGCGGCTCCATTGCCGTCCCGAATCCAATCAAGGATTCACTGCATGGCCCACAAGCTGGCCGGCCAGCCGGTGCGCTTCGAGTCGCTCGGCTTCAAATAGCGGAGTCTGAAACCGATTTGAGTCAGGGGTTACAGCACCACCTCAACCGTCGGCGTTGCGAATCCCTGTCCCATCCGGCGCCCGTTCTTTACTTTGCCGCAAGAGCCAAAGCAATCTGCAGCCCATGGAAACGGCCATTCTCGATAAAAATCTCACTGGTGCGCGCGCCGGCCACAATCACTCCGGCGAGATAGATGCCAGGCACATTACTTTCCAGCGTCTCGGGGTTGCAGACCGGCAGCCGGTCCTCGCCCTCAAAGCGCACCCCCAGGGCCTCCAAAAACTCGAAGTCGGGGTGATAACCGGTCATGGCGAAGACAAAGTCGTTCTTGATTCTCACGCGGCCCTGGGGCGTATCGATATCCACGGTGTCCTGGTCGATTTCGACCACCTCCGAGTTGAAGTATGCCTTGATCTCGTGGCCCTTGATGCGGTTTTCAATGTCCGGCTTGATCCAATACTTCACGTTTGGCGTGATCGCCGGCCCGCGGTAAACCAGTGTGACTCGCGCGCCGCTGCGCCATAGCTCCAGCGCCGCAATGGCCGCCGAGTTCTTGCCGCCAATCACCAGCACATCCATCCCAAAGTAAGGGTGGGGATCGAAGTAGTAGTGATGAACCTTGCTCAGGCTCTCGCCGGAAATGTCCATGTAATTGGGCCGGTCATAATAACCGGTCGCGATGGCCAGCTTGCGGGCCTGAATCCTGCCGCCGCGTCCGAAGCGGTCCACCGTGCGCACCGTGAAGCCGCCGTCGGCTCCCTCGACCCGCTCCACGCGATGGTACTGGCGGATGTCCAGCTTGTAGTACGCCGCCACATGCCGGTAATACTGGAGCGCCTCGTTGCGGTTGGGCTTGGGATTGGTGCTGGGAAAGGGAATGCCGCCGATCTCCAGCAGCTCCGGCGTGGTGAAAAAGGTCATGTGCGACGGGTAGTGGAAGAGCGAGTTGCAGACGCAGCCCTTTTCCACCACCACGGGATGAAAGCCCGCCTTTTTGGCCTCAATGGCGCAGGCAAGGCCCGTAGGCCCGGCGCCTACCACCAATAGATCGAAGATGTCGTCGAGCGGGGTCAGCGTCTTCACAGTGGAGTCGGTCATGAATCTAGATTAGGGCATGGGGGCGAGAAAATGGCAAAATCAGCCCATATACGGTCCAGATCTAACCTCGGCGCCCGCTTCACTGGGTTGTGGCTCGCGGCATCCGCAAGTGGTAAACAAGGAAACGAACACGCTCCTCGCCGATTGCCCTAAACTGTTCACGAGGAGCTTCCCCATGACCGTCATCCGGCAGGAAGATTTTGTTGCGAGCGTTGCGGGCGCGTTGCAGTACATCAGCTACTACCACCCGGTGGACTACATTACGAGCCTGGCAAAGGCCTATGAGCGCGAGCAATCCCACGCCGCCAAGGACGCCATTGCGCAGATCCTCATCAACAGCCGCATGTGCGCCGAGGGCCACCGGCCCATCTGCCAGGACACCGGCATCGTGACCGCCTTCCTCAAGGTCGGCCTGGATGTGCATTTTGAAGCGGGCCCCGGCGAAGAGCAGAAGGACATTCAGACATTAGTAGACGAAGGCGTCCGCCGGGCCTATCTCGATCCGGACAACAAGCTGCGCGCATCGATCCTGGCCGATCCCGCAGGCAAGCGGACCAACACGAAAGACAACACGCCCGCCTGCGTCACGGTGGACCTGGTGAAGGGCGATAAGGTCGACGTCACGGTGGCGGCCAAGGGCGGAGGCTCCGAGGCCAAGGCCAAGTTCATCATGCTCAACCCTTCCGACTCGGTCGTCGAGTGGGTGCTGAAGACTGTGCCGACGATGGGTGCAGGCTGGTGTCCGCCGGGGATGCTGGGCATCGGCATCGGCGGCACCGCGGAGAAGGCCATGCTGCTGGCCAAGGAATCGCTGATGGACCCGATTGACATCCAGGACCTCAAGACGCGCGGGCCGGCAAATCGTGCCGAGGAGTTGCGCCTCGAACTCTACGACAAGGTGAACCGGCTGGGAATTGGCGCGCAGGGGCTGGGCGGGCTCACGACGGTTCTCGATGTCAAGGTGCGCGACTATCCGACGCACGCCGCCAATTTGCCTGTCGCCATGATCCCCAACTGCGCGGCGACGCGCCACGCGCACTTTGTGCTGGACGGCTCGGGACCGGTCTATCTCGATCCGCCAAACCTCGACTTGTGGCCCAAGCTGACTCACGACGTGTCTTCGGCGCGGCGTGTGAATCTCGATACGGTAACGCGCGAGGAGGCTGCAACCTGGAAGCCGGGCGAGGTGCTGCTGCTCACCGGCAAGCTGCTCACGGGCCGCGATGCCGCGCACATTCGTATGACGGACATGCTGAATCGCGGCGAAAAGCTACCGGTGGACTTCCGCGGCCGGTTCATCTACTACGTAGGGCCGGTCGACCCGGTGCGCGAAGAGGTGATGGGCCCGGCGGGGCCGACGACTGCGACGCGCATGGACAAGTTCACGCGGCAGATGCTGGCCGAGACGGGACTGCTGGGTATGGTGGGCAAGGCCGAGCGCGGCCCGGCGGCGATCGATGCCATTCGCGAATTCGGCGCGGTCTATCTGATGGCGGTGGGCGGCGCGGCTTATCTCGTGTCGAAGGCAATTTATGGCGCGCGCGTGCTGGCCTTTGCCGACCTGGGGATGGAAGCGATCTATGAATTTGACGTGCGCGATATGCCGGTAACGGTAGCCGTCGACTCGAAGGGAACCAGTGTTCACCAGACCGGCCCAGCCGAGTGGCAGCAACGCATCGCGGGGATTCCGATTCTGCAGTGAACAGTGATCAGTGGTCGGTGATCAGTTGTGTTGCACTCAGGACCGCGTTAACAACCTGCTCCGGCGTCAGCGCATCGACATGGATCGACACATGCGCCAAACGATAGAGCGGCAGCCGGCGCTCATAACGGCTGGCGAGATTGGCCTGGTCGGCCAGGACGGGGCGGCTCTGCTCGGTGCCGCCGCAACGCCTCAGGGTAGTAGCCAACTCCACTTCAAGATGGACAAGCAGCGTGCCGGGCGAGATCAGCAGCAAGCTGCGCGTGGCTGAGTGCTCGATGGCGCCACCGCCAAGAGCCAGCACCAGCGCGTCGGTTTGGGCAAGACGAGCGATGGCCTCGTGCTCGCCTTCGCGGAAAGCCGCTTCGCCGTGGCTGGCGAAGATCTCGGCAATGGTTAAGCCGGCCTCGGCTTCGATCACGTCATCCACATCAAGAAACTTCCAACCCAGCCGCGCGGCAACCAGCGGGCCGACGGTCGTCTTGCCCGAGCCCATAAAGCCTGTGAGAACGATGCGGCGGGGTGGACCGGATTGAGCAGAGGCTTGCACAGGCTAAGTATAACGGTCAGCATAATGCAGGGATTCGGCGATGAGACAAATGCCCATCGTGCTATGCCGGGCTGCTAAGGGGTCAGGGACAGTTCCCCTACTACGGACTGGGATAAAGTCATTGCGCAGTGCCAAAACTGCCATGGCCATCGTTGCAAGGGTAACCAACGGGAACGGCTTGAACTCCATAGGGCTTGAAATCAAAGTCAGTGCCAGCGCGCTGGCCGGCGGTAAAGTGGCATACCGTGGTGAGCCGGGGCGAGTTCGCTTGAGCGGGAAGAACGGGTGCGGCCGGCACAGGCAGGGCAGGCGAAGGTGACGCAGGGGTAGTCTTTGGGCATTTGTCGGCGCCGATGATCTGGTTCCAGGCTAGCTGGTCTGAGGCGGCATGTGCCGGATCGGAGTTGCGCGTTTGTTCGAGCGAACCCTGACTTTCAGCGTCAAGGCGCGCAACCACAGCACTTCGCACCGGGACACATGGAAATCTGTTCGCTAGCGACCTCGCTATTTCAAGATGCTGGAATCCCACCTCGTAGTTTTGAGTTGCAGTCTCAAAAGTAGCCCATTGCTCATGCACCTGCAACTCAAGTCCAATGGCGTACATATCACTGGGGTCAGGGAAGATATTCGCCGCCTGCGCGAATGTCTTGCGGGCGTCCTCATAATGATCCGGACCCTGCTCAGCGTACAGAGTCGCGATAGAGCGCAACGCATCGAGCTGCTCGGTGGGGGACGAGGAGGTCTGCACTTGGAGCTGGAAATATTTGATCGCGGTGCTGCGGTCGCCGATCTGAGCGTACTCTGGCCCGAGGGCCCCCAACTGGGCAACTGGCACGCGGTTGCCAAGTTCTTTGATGAGCCGGTCGGCCTCGGCCAGTAAGACCGCTCTGCGGTTGTTGGCGAATATCCGGTAGTCGTCGGTTATGTTGGTGGCGGTGGCCGATTGGTAGCTTAACTCTGTCAAGTCCGAGGCAATCTTGGAGAGCGACGCGAGGTCTTGGTTGATGCCATCCTCTTGCTCCTTCCTGATTTGATGGAAGAAGCCCCAGAGCGATAGGACGATGGCCACAACACTGATTAGATTGTTTGGCTGCCTGACCCAGGAACGGGTCTCGGCATTCTCGCGCTGCGTCTTTTCGATAAACAAGCGCAGAGCCTGACTAGTCAACGGGACAGTTGCAGTCACTTGAGGCTCGTTATCTTCCATGGTCCACAGCTCTCCTTGGCGTTTGTTGAGGCTCCTATTGGTTGGCGCGTCAAGTGGACGGGATATTGCTAGTCGCCGTCCACATCGACCGAAGCGACGTAGGTGAGAGCGCCTCCGAACGCGATAGGCACCATTTCCGCCGGTGAGAGCAGATGGTATCCCTGCCCCGGATATGGATCGGCCACGCGAACCCGGTCGACCGCGATCAGGTTTCCAGCCATGTCCTTTCGGTAGTCGATCCCGACGATTACCATGGCGTGGCCGCGATTGCAATAGAGCATGGGTTTGTCATTCTGCAACTCCGAAACGAGATCGTCGTTGTCCATCGCCGCGACGCCATTCAGTGGATCGAAGAGGCCGGTGATGGATGCGTTGAATTTGACGCCGTTATCGTCGGTCCATTCGTGGCTCAGGACAGCGTCAAGCACTTTTGTGTTCCCTGAAGACAGGCAAGGAAGCGTGCCGAACATGGGTCCAAAGACCGCTAACGCGATCTTGTCCTGGTTGACGGGGTGACCGAGATAGCCAAAGATACCGGAGATGCTGGCTGCCCAACAGCGTTCCGGGCAATCCTGCGTCACGATGTGGAAGTGATTCGACAGTCCGACCGTGCAACCGGCGACACCGGGCGCAACGAGGACGCACTGAGCGGCAAGGCGATGCGATGCGCCACCCGCCAGCGCCGCACCCAATCCAGAAAGAAATATCCTTCTGTCCACAGACTCCTCCAGGCATAGATTTTCAATTTTTTTTCATCGTGCGCAAGAATAACTGCGCCCCTGATGAAAGCGCGAACCCACCCCTCCGGCTTACTTCACAAGCAGGGGTCATGCGAGGCGCGGATGTGAACTTAGCATTTTTCTAAGCCTGGATCACAGGCGAAAGTGTGCAGGAATCGTTGCTAGGAAACGCCCAATCTCTCCAAAAGGGAACCAGACGGGATTGAGCGTAGCGATGCAGGGGAAGCCACGCCTCCGTACGGGGAAAACGAACCCTTGCTTGAAATCGAGAGATTATCCCCCGGGGGGAAGGATGTTTCCGATCCCTGTCTTGATTCAATCTTTTTTCAGGCCTATTCCCGGGCCACACCAACGATCTGGAAAGCAGGTTCCAGCGCCTGGCGCTGGTGCGAGGGATTGGTGACAGCGAGGGTCCATAATCTGCGTTCCCCTAAATGCGTTCCCCTAAACATGATCGTCACCGTATCGCAGATGGCCAGCCATTGGGCGACGGCGAAGGAATGGAGCTCACTGCCGAGCCAGTCACCCCAGCACAATCACCACAGCTCCGGCAGTGATCAACAGACCGCCAATGATGGCTGGCGTGGTGAGCTTCTCGCCAAGCAGCAGCCAGGCGAAGACAATTACCAGCGGCACGCTAAGCTTGTCCAGCGGAGCCACGCGCGAAGCCGGGCCCAGTTGCAGAGCGCGAAAATAACAAATCCAGGACAGGCCGGTGGCGAGGCCCGATAGCGCAAGAAAGAGGCAGGTGCGCCGGTCGAGCGCGCGAATCTCGCCGTGTTTTCCCAGCGCCAGCGCAATTGCCCAGGCAAAGACCACCACCACGCTGGTGCGCAAGGCCATGGCCAGGTTCGAGTCCACATGCGCCACACCCACCTTGGCCAGCAGGGCGGTAGCGGCAGCAAAGGCAGCGGAGAGCAATGCCCATCCAATCCAGTTCATGGGAGATATCTTACGCGGCGGGCGCAGCGCCTCGTGTCGATTAAACTCGAATAAGTGGAAACCGGCAAAGCCAGCAAGACAGCTCTTCGCGTAGCGATTCGCCGCGCGGCCCACCAACTCATGGAGCAGCCCCGCATTCTCGACGATCCCATTGCGGTTCCGCTGATCGGCTCCGCATACGCCCGCGATCTGGAGCGCGCCAGTCACAAGGTCGCGCGAGACTTCCGCGCCTTCATGGCCGTGCGCAGCCGTTATGTTGAAGACCAGCTGGCCGAGGCGGTCTCGAAGGGCGTCAAGCAATACGTGGTCCTTGGCGCGGGCATGGACACCTTCGCCTATCGCAATCCATTTCCATCTCTCAAGGTTTTCGAAGTGGACTTTCCGGCCACACAGGCTTGGAAGCGGGCAATGCTCGACCAGGCCGCAATCGCCGTGCCCGAGACCGTAACCTTTGTCCCGCTGGATTTTGAGCACAAGACGCTGGCTGCGGGACTGGCCGAGGCGGGATTCCTGAGCAGCGCGCCGGCCTTCTTCGGCTGGCTGGGCGTGGTGCCTTATCTGACGCTCGCCGCCTTTCGTGCAACACTCGAAACCATTGCCCAACTGCCGGCTGGCAGCGCCGTCAGCTTTGATTATGCAGTTGCGCCAGAGACGCTGAGCAAGGTTGGGCGAACAGCCTTCGACGCGCTGGCAGGGCGCGTGGCAGCGGCCGGCGAGCCATTCCAACTCTTCTTCACACCCGAGACGATGGAGTCAGAACTACGCCGTGCAGGATTTCATCGCATCGAGCAGTTGAATTCAGACGACCTTAACGAACGCTATTTCAAGAATCGCGCCGACGGCCTTAAGCTCTCTCAAGTGAAGCTGGGCGTGTTGGTGACGGCCTGGGTTTGAATGAGTCCACGGGCGATGGCCGCGCTGTAAAATCGGGTCATGCGTTCATTCGCCTTGCTGCCGATTGCGGTTGCCCTGCTCGGTCTCTCCGGCTGCGGATATCACACGCTAGGCGCGGCCACTCATCTGCCGCCGGGCGTCCGCACGCTTGCAGTGCCCGAGTTTGCCACGCAGACCGAGACCTACCGCACCGAGACAATCATGACCCAGGCGGTGATCCGCGAATTCGCCACGCGCACCCGGCTGCGAGTGGCCCCGAACGGGGCTGAAGATTCAGATGCCGTCTTGCACGGGACGGTTCTCAAGGAAGTGGTGGCGCCGCTGACTTACAACACCACCACGCAGCAGTCGTCCAGCTTCCTCATTACGATGGTGGTTTCGGTAACGCTCACTGGCCGGGATGGCAAGATTCTCTACGAAAACAAGAATTACGTCTTCCGCCAGCAGTACCAGTCCACCACCAACCTGCCGACCTTCTTTCAGGAGAACCCGGCGGCAGTCGAGCGGCTCTCGCGCGAGTTTGCGCGGCAGTTGGTTGCCGATGTGCTGGAAGGGTTCTGAAAAGCCGGGATTAGGGGTTAGGGATTAGGGCGGAGCGATCCCCGGTTGCCACTAGCCTCGGCGCGGCGGGAGAGGTATTCTGGAGCCGGATGGCATTCGCATACATTGGCCGGGAGCCCAAACGATGAGCACCGCGCGCTGGGGCGCTGGATTTGCCGCGACGGGCCGCTTTGTAGCGGAGATCGAGGCTGCTGCTGCCGGCAAAGGCCCACTGAAGCCCGGTTACGTGCTGGCCGGAGATGAGACATTTCTCCTCGACCGCTGCCGTGCGGCCGTTCTGAAGGCTTTTGTGCCTCCGGATCTGAAGGATTTTTGCCTCTCGGATCTCGATCTCTCCACCACTTCCATCTTTGAGGTGCTCGACCGCGCGCAGACCCCCTCGCTCATGGCGCCTTTCCAGGTGATCTTCGTCCGCAACGTCAAGCAGCTATACACCCGAGGCGCAAAAAAGGACGAGTTTGCGGCATTGGGCCGCTACTTTCGCTCACCCAATCCTCAAGCGCTGATTCTCTTTGTCGCCGACTTCGTGCGCATTCCATCCGACACGCGGCGCATGGAGATGGACGACAAGAATCGCTTCGAGCGGCTCACCGAGACGCTCGGCGAACACTGCGGCATGGTGGAACTGGCGCGAGTCAACGAAGATGATGCCATGCGCTGGATCGCGGCCACCGCGCTTGAGCAAGGCATTCGTGTGGAACCCGATGCAGCCCGCGAGCTGGCAGACGCCCTCGGCGCCGATATGATGCTGATCTCGTCTGAACTGGAAAAGCTGCTGCTCTACACCTTGGGCAAGGGGCGCATCACGCTGGGCGACGTCGAGACGATGGTGCTGAGCGCAAAGCAGCGCTCGCTCTACGAACTGACCGACGCCATCACGGCCCGCGACCGGGTGCGCGCCCTCGCGTTGTTGCAGGGCCTGCTGAACAGCTCCGACGCAGGCGAAGACTCGGCGATCGGCCATCTTTACATGCTGGCGCGCACCTTCCGCCAGATGCTGGTGATTCTCGAAAAAAATGTGCGCGACTCACGCGCCATCTGGCAGGCGCTGTGGCAGGGCTTCCGTATGCCGCCCTTCGCCGCGGACGATCTGATCCGCCAGGCGCGCCGCTTCAAGAGCCGCCGGGACATCACTCGCGCGCTGCGGCTGATTGCGCGGGCTGACCTGGAGTTGCGCTCCTCGCCGCCCGACAAGAGGCTGGTGCTGGAGCGGCTGGTCTACGAACTGGCCTCGGAGCCGAAGCCCGCGCCACCGGCCTGGGCCTCGGCGCAGTTGTTGTTCGAGAGTTAATCGTTGCCGGTCTCATTCAGCCAAAGGCCATAGGGCAGGTCGCTGTCCTGCACGTGTGTAGCGTGCAACTGCGACAAAATACTCAGGGAGTCGCGGTCCAGCTTGCGATCCAGGACAAGTCCGCGCCGGTTGTGCCGGGAGATGAGCGCTTTCATCTGCTCCATGACGCGCCGGTGATCGAGGCGGTGCCGGGCCAGTCCGGGGTACCGCGTGGCCGCCATGATCTCTTCTTCGAGTTCAAAGTGGGTAAGTGTGAAGCCCGCCAGCCTGCGCAGAAGCGCGCCGGTCTTGCGCCGGTCTTCATCTTTTATCGCCGCCTCTTGTATCTCGCCTATTGTGTCGAAGAGCACCCTGTGATCGCAATCCAGGATTCTGACACCTACACTCAACTCGCTGCGTTTCGCTGTTAAGTTCATGACCGACCTCCTGCCGGAAGACTCCGGTAGAAGCTTGATCGGCTGACTCAGCGAGAGGATGAGTCGAGTCATCTGCCCGTGATTGCGCTAGAGCAAACTCAGAGAGACTTAGCTAGGGCCTGTCATTCAAGTTGACCCAACCCACAAGCCGAAAGCCTGAGCGACAGGTCTCCGTCGCTGGGGTGGAGGGTGCTTCAAAGCCCTACCTTGACGATCAGGCTACAAATCCCCCCCGGCTTTGCGTCAGCGCACTCCGTGGTCGTTCAGCCAAGGCCCATACTTCTGGTCCTCGCCTTGAATGTGCTTTGTGAGCCAGTCGGAGAGGAAATTGAGCAGGTGAACTCCCAGGGTGATATCGCCCTTCTCCAAGCGGGCGATATAGTCCCCAACCTGCTTGGTCAACTCCCGGTGTATGAGGCGATGTGCGGGCAGCCCCGGATACTTGGTCTGCTCCATCATGGCTTCTTCCGCGGCGAAGTGATCGACTGTATAAGTCACCAGGTTCTGCAGGATAGTTCCGGCTACCGCGCGCGCCTGGCCCTTCATCATGGCGGCGTGAAGGTCGTTCACGGTTTCAATCAAAACCGTGTGTTGAGCGTCGAGGGTTCCAACTCCGACGGAAAGCTTGTCGTTCCAGGTCATGAAAGCCATGCGTTTCTCCAGGCGGCTTGCGCCGTCAATACACTGATCGGTCAGGGTGCAATGAAGTTGAGCGGCAACTCCGGCTGCGCGGCGCTCCGGTCTGCGTCCTCGCAAGCCGCCGGCTGCGGCTCATCGTATCCCGTGCTGATTCAAACTGGGTCTGTAGGACTGGTCTACAGCCAAAATGTGTTTTTTGAGCCAGTCGGAAAGGAAGCCGGCCAGCTCGGTGCTGAGCGTGAGATCGCCGTTCTGGAAGCGTGCAATGTAGTCCTCGACCTGTTTGGTCAAATTGCGATGCAGGACTCGGTGCTGGGGCAGATCGGGATACTTTGCCGATTCCATCATTCTCTCTTCGTCTGCAAAGTGATTGCGCGTATAAGTCAGGAGCCTGCACAGCAGCTCGCCAACAATGGTTCGCGCCTGGCCTTTCATCATGGCTGCGTGAAGGTCGTTGATGGTGTCAAACAGAACAGTGTGCTGCTCGTCGATGGCTTTGACCCCGACGGAGAGGTTTTCAGACCAGACTACAAGTGCCATGCAGTTTCTCCTGCCGGAACATGCCGGTAAAAGGAAGATCGGCCAGATGAGCTGAAAAGTTGAGCGACACAGTCCAAAAATGCATCATCGTGCTGACAAACGCCCTGACGTTGACCCACCGCGTGCATTCCGTCCGTTCTTTGGTCGCCTGGCGCCGTTGCTCAGTCCACGCCCCGCTCGTTCAGCCACGGGCCATACGCCCGATCCAAATTCTCGATGTGCTCGGCATAGGAGTCGCGAAGAAAGCAAAGCAGCGGGCGCATCTGCATCTTCTCGCCGTGCTGCACGCGATGAGAGGACTGGAGAATCTGAGCCAGAATGCGCTGGTGCTCGATTCGATGCTCGGCCAGGGCCGGAAAACAATACTGCTCCAGCAGCTGTTCCTCGCTCCAGAAGTGCATGCGCGTAAACTCGATCAGCCGGTCCAGAACCTCGCTGACCTGTTCCCGGCCCGAACCGCGGACCGCCGCCAGTCGAAGCTCGTTCATCGTATCCATCAGAATGCCGTGCTGGTCATCCATGGCTCTCACGCCCACCGTGCAGGCGTGATTCCAGGTCAAAAGGGTCACATGAGCCTCCGCGAATCGCTACTGGAGTTATCGGTCAGCCAAGGCCGAATGTTAAGGGCATGAGGATTGGATCCGGTGACGAAGGTTTGCTCAAACGATTTTCTGCGGCAGGTCAATGGCCGGCGTCGCATTTTATTCCAGCCCGCGCAGCCGGTTACTCCAGAATCACTGCCGGCTCCGGGACTGATCCCGGATGCGGGCCGCGGGTCGTCAGAGCCACGGCCGCCGCCAGGATGAGGCCGCCGCCCACCCAGGCATGGGGACCCAGATGTTCGCCGAGCAATTTGACGCCCAGCAGGGAGCCGAGCGCCGGCTCGATGTTCAGGAAGATTCCGGCACGCGAGGCCGGCACATGGTGAATCCCCCAGTTCCACAAGAGCGTGGTCATGGCAGTGCACAGCAGGCCGCTGATAGCGAGCGCGATCCAGGCGGTGAGGCTGACATGCGCGAAGGGTGGCGGCGTGGCTTTGTTGTGAAGCCAGGGATTCACCAGCAAAGGCCCGAGTATCCAAACGGCCAGCATCATCGTCCCTGAGAGAATGGTGCAGGCCGTGACCACTGGCGGACTGTGCGTCTGCATCAGTTTCTTGCTGAGCAGAATCCAGGCCAGCGCGATCACCAGCGAGGCCACGACCATCAAGTCACCGGCAAGCGACGGTTCGCCGTGCGCCACCGGGCCCCGGCTGCCGCCCAGCACGATGAGCGTCGCGCCCACCGTCGAACCCCAGACGGCCAGCCAGCCGAAGAGGTCAAGCCGTTCCTCTTTGGATCCCTTGGGGGCGAATAGAGCCGCCGCGGCGGCCAGCATCACCGGCATCGAGCCCACCATCAGCGAGGCGTGGCTCACCGTGGTGCGAGCCAGACCGTGAAATTGGAGAAGAAACTGGACGGGGATTCCGAAGAAGGCGCAGGTCAGCAGCAGGCGCGCCTCTTGGGCCGTGAACTGGAAGCGGCTGCGATGCATCAGCACCACCGGCAACATGCCCAGCGAGGCAAAGAGAAAGCGACAAAGCACCATATGCTCGACGCTCATCTCGTTGAGCGCCAGCCTGCCGAAGTAGAAGCCTGTGCCCCACAGGCAACCGGCCGCGAAGCAGGCGCCGTAGCCCAGAAACGCAATGCGTCGGCTTGTCGGTGCGTATGTTCCCATCCCTCCTTTACTGTCGCACAGGACTACACGGCGCCATATCACTGCCCAAAACCGGCTGCATCGGCGAAAATGGTGATCGATGGCGAAACGGATCTTTGGGACGGGGCTGGGGTTGCGTACATGGTTGTTGCTGGCTATGGCCGTGATAACCCTATGTGCGCTTCCGGCGGTTCTGGCACAGCAGAGCCTGGACAACCCACTGGCGCCATCCCATGCGGTCAGGCCGCGTGTGCTTCCCGACCGGCTTCCCGACAAACCGTCTCAACCCCCAGCGTTCAAGATTCCGGTTGGGCCGCTGGGCTTTTCAGCGCCGGGGGCTTTCTACCTGGGCCAGCGCACCAGCCTGGTCTCCCTCGACTTTCTCGATGAGGACCTGCTGCTCTTCACCTTTCGCGTGCCGGGACTGATTCGCCGCGAGGCAGCCGAGCACGAAGCCGGTGAAAAGGAAGAGCGCCGGATTCGCGCCGTGGTCCTCAAACTACCGGCTGGTACAGTCGAGGCCGAGGCTCTATGGACGGTTCACGACCACGCGCGCTACCTGTGGATGCTCAAGGACGGCAGCTTCCTGCTGCGCGACCGCAACAATCTCGAGTTGGGCGACGCCTCGCTCGAGCTGAAGCCTTATCTGCGCTTCCCGGGGCCGCTGCTCTGGCTGGAGATGGACCCCACCCAGCAGTTCCTGGTCACCAACTCCCGCGAACCGGATGCGGCGGCGCAGAAGCCCAGCGATGCCCCGAACGTCCATCACCCCAGCGAGCAGGACCTCTCGCAGGGGACCCCGGACGCTCATCACCCCAGCGACCAGGACCTGTCACTGGGGACCCCGGACGCCCAGCCCGGCGATGTTGACCTGTCCCTTCGTCCCAGTGAACAAAAATCGCTCTCAGGAAACTCCGAATCGCTCGGACTCAGGACGCCGAGCCCGGCCGAGACACATCAATCGGCGGAGAAGCAAAAGCCGGCCGGCAAACCCGATCTGGCGGTACGCGTCCTCCGCCGGGACTCCGGACAGGTGATTCTGGTCAGCCGAACCCGCACAGCCGTTCACCTGCCTGTCAATGCCGACGGCTACCTGGAGAGCCTGCGCACCAGGACCAACGGGTGGCTGCTGAACCTGAACTACTTCAGCGGCGGCAGCGCGATCCTCGGACAAGTGGACTCGGCCTGTTCGCCGCTCTTCGATTTTCTCTCGCAGCGGCAGGTGCTGGTGACCGGCTGCACCGCCTCGGGTGCGGGCAAATTGGAGGCGGTCGCCACCGATGGCCGCCGCCTATGGGAAGCTCAAAGTTCAGAGACGACAGTCTGGCCGCTGGTCGTCAGAGCGCCGGACGGCTCGCGGCTGGCGCTGGAGACCCTTGTTCTCCCCTACCCGGTCAGCGCTCGCACACCCCTCGATCCGGAAGAGATCAAAGGGCAACTGGTCGAGGTTCTCGACGCGGCCGACGGCAATCTGGCGCTGGAGACGACGGCCAGCCCTGCCCTCGATGCGGGCGGAAATGTGGCCATTTCGCCCCTGGGGCGGCGTGTCGCCGTGCTCAACGGCGGCCAGATCCAGGTCTACGAACTGCCTCCCGCGCCGCCGCTTCCGGAGCCCGCCACACACCCGCCCGCCCGCGGACGGGGAAAACCGTAAATACTCTTTGCTTGCGGTGGTCACAAAAGGATAGACTCAACCGCACTTGGCATGGGATGCCAACGTCCTTCCCCCGCAATTCTCAATTCCCCAATGCAAGCAAAAAATGGAGGTTGCTCATGCACCCTGGAAATGGCGCCGAGGGCCCTCTGACCCCCGGCCTGGTTTTTGAGATGCTGCAGGCGCATCAGCGTACGGCGGCTTTGAAGGCGGCGATCGATCTCGATCTCTTTCGCGCCGTGGGTGACGGGCCGGGAGATGTGGCTTCCATCGCGCGCCACTGCTCGGCATCGGAGAGGGGCATTCGCATCCTGTGCGATTTCCTCGCCATTTACGGCGTTCTGGCCAAGCAGGACGGGCACTACCGGCACACGCCGACGAGCGCCGCGTTTCTTGATCCGCGTTCGCCTTCGTCGCTGGCCTCCATCGCGCAGTTTCTCGGCAACCCGGCGATGCGCGAGCCTTACGACCATCTTGCAGAGATCGTGCGCACCGGCCGTACGGTTCTCGCGGGCGACGGCAGCGTGGAGCCCGAGAACCCGATTTGGGTTCAGTTTGCTGAAACCATGGCGCCGATGATGGCTCCCATGGCGGCTCCGCTGGGCGCGGTCGTGCTCGGGGGGCACACCGGCCCGATGCGCGTACTCGATATCGCCGCCGGTCATGGGCTCTTTGGGATTGAAATCGCCAAACAGAACCCACTGGCACGTGTTACCGGTCTCGATTGGGCGCCCGTGCTACGCGTGGCATTGGATAACGCTCGCAAGGCCGGCGTTCAGGAGCGTTACGACATGCTGCCCGGCAGCGCCTTCGAGGTGGACTTCGGCGGGCCCTATGACGCCGTGCTGCTCACCAACTTCCTCCACCACTTCGATAAGCCCACCTGCGTGAGCCTGCTCAAAAAAGTCCACGCCGCGCTCAAGCCCGGAGGCCGGGCCGCCACGCTGGAATTTGTGCCCAATGAGGATCGTGTTTCGCCGCCCATGCCCGCGGCCTTCAGTATGACAATGCTGACCTCCACCGTGGCGGGCGACGCGTATACCCTGAGCGAACTCACCGCGATGTACAACCACGCAAACTTCGGAGAGATCACCGCGCATCCCATCCCCATGAGCCCTCACACCGTTGTCATGGGATGTTCGTGAGGGAAGGAAGGACCTGTCGTCGCATTACTCCTTCTGCGCCTTTGTGAGCACACGGCTCCAGAGTTTCTCCTTTTGGGGGCCGCTTGCTTTCAGAGGATTCAAACGCGGAATGCATTTCTCCTGCTGACGCTGGCTCGCCCCTCCTGCAACCGCAGACCGTGTAAACTGGGCTGCGGGAGAGTTCTCTTGGCTACGGCTCCAGTTCATTATGCGGTTGCCGCGGTGAGCGACCTCGGCAAGAAGCGTCCTGGCAACGAAGATGCCTTCGGCTTCTCCGCCGAGCACGGCGTCTATGTCGTATGCGACGGCATGGGCGGCGCGGCGGCCGGAGAGGTTGCCAGCGGCATGGCTGTCGACGAAGTGCTGCGTCAGCTAAGCGGCCGCGCCGTGGACGAGGCCAAGCCCTTGCAGGATTTTGTCGAAGAAGCCATCCGCGCCGCCAACCAGGCCATCCTCTCCCGCGCCGAGAGCGACCAAAAACTCGCCGGCATGGGAACGACGCTGGTTGGCCTGGTGACCGAAGCTAGCCGCGTGCTGGTCTTCAACGTGGGCGACAGCCGCTGTTACCGGATGCGCCCGCTCAGTCCCGTCCAAATCGAAGTGGATCAAGGCAAACCAGAAGAGGCCCGGCTGCAACAGATCAGCCTCGACCACTCGCTGGTCCAGGAGCAGGTCCGCCTGGGCCGCATGACCCGCGCCGAGGCCCTGCACTCCCCGCTGCGCAGCGTCATCACCCGCGCTCTGGGCACGCAAAGCGAAGTCGAGCCGGATCTGTTTGAACTCGAAGCTGAATCCGGCGACATCTTTCTGCTTTGCAGCGACGGATTGACGGGCGAACTCTCCGATCCGCAGCTTGAATCCCTGCTCGGGGCCGATCTGCCGCTCGATGCGCTCTGCGCCAGCCTGATAGCCGCGGCCAACCAAGCCGGCGGCCGCGACAACATCACCTGCCTGCTGGTGCGCGCCGAGAGATAGGCGCTTCGCCGGCGAATCCTATGATTACATCGAGCAAGTAGTCACACTGGTGATGTGCGCGGCATCCAGAAGGGACTCTGTACATCCTTTCTGTGATACGATTTTCTTGTGAGCCAGAGAAAGCCGCCGATTCGAACTACGAAGCTGGAGGAACATCGCCTCAAGGGAAAACGAAAAGGGGCGTTACTGAAAGAGCAGGTATGGTTCGAAGATGGGCAGGTGGTCGGTTACAGTCTGGCCTACATCAATCTGAAGCGGTGCACGGTGGATCATGGCCGGGTGTTGGGCTATGACAACAGCCACGGTTATCACCATCGGCATTTCATGGGACAGGTCGAGGCTGTGGGCTTCACGACCTACACAGCCCTGGCTGAGCGGTTTATCCGGGAAGTCCACGATCTCTGGAGGGTCGAAGATGAGCAAGAGTAAAGTCACCATTGCGACGGGCACTGCCGAGGGATTCTTCAGCCGTGTGCGCAGTCACGCCGTAAAGCTCGATCGCGCCGAAACCATTCTTCCAGGAATCTCCATCACCTTCGAGGACCCCTTGGAAATGCTGAACGTGCTTACCGCCGAGCGGGTTCGCCTTTTGCGGTGGGCCAAGGCCGGTTCGCAGCCCATTGCAGAGCTGGCTACAGGACTCAAGCGGGATGTGCGGGCAGTTAGCCGCGATGTGGCGCGCCTGGAAAAGGCCGGCCTGCTGCGCACCAGCTATCGCATCAATCCCGGACACGGCCGGTACAAAGTCGTCGAGCCGGTCGCCAAGGAATACAACCTGACTGCCAGCTTGTAAAGCGATATGGGTCAATAGCTCAGGAACAATTTGTATGTTGGCGGTGTCTACATAAGGGATGGCCTGCAAGAAGTGGATTCTCCGCATTCTCCGCGTCGCGGGTGTAGCTGTGCTTGCAGTTGTTCTGCTTACATTCGCGGCGGTCCAGTTTCAGCAGCGCCTGCTGCGCTGGCGCGCCGAGCGGCTGATGGCCGACATGCATCAGATCCGCCTCTACCAAAGCACCTGGGCGGACGCGCAAAGACTCATGCACCGCTGGGGTGCCTGGGGTCACTACGACGGCACATGCACCGCGGCCGACTGCCGGTACGAGATAAGCCTGACAGATGCTAGTTGGCGGTCCTGGGATAGAGGGCGCAAAGGCGAAGCCGGTTGGCTCTGGCGTCATCAGACAGCATATGTCCTGTACCGCTGGCTCGGAGGAAGGTACGCAATCGTTTATTGCGGTTTCATCGTGCAAAACGGCACGATTTGGAGGACGATCACCTGGGTCAATATCGCGGTTCCGCCGAAGTTGCTGGATAAGGAAGACTATGGATATGTCCTAATGGTTGGGGCAAAGAGCCAGCAAGCACTTCGCCGTTCAGAGGGTAGTGGCTGGGTGCTTGGCGGTGATGATGTGCCCGCCGAACATCCATATTTCAAGGTGGGTCGGCCAGGCGGTTGCACCTTCTGCGAGGACGTGGAAGTGACCTACTCGACACACACTCCGCAAGCCGAGATCGACCGCCTGACCTCTTTCGACTTTTCTTGCCTGACGAGGCTCATCTACTGCAAGATTCCGGAAGACATTATGCCAGCGGTGGGTGAAGAAGGGCTTTATGGGAAGGAGGACCCGAACAGTTACGCGGCTCTCACGCCTCTTTCTTCGACCGAGTATTGCAGGAGTCTCCTCTGGGCAGTGGCGCGCGATTCCGGGACAGCGTTTGTTGTCGATGTTCTTTCGATTTCGCAAGAGAAAGGACAGAACGGTCCCTATCCAATGGCAAAGATGAGAGTCGCCGAATACCTTAAAGGGGATGCACTTTGGCCTGTGGGTTCAGTATTCGATGCCCCTGCAGAAGAGATGATTCCAGGGAACCGATATGTGGTCCTTCCGCAAGAGAATACCTACGGAAAGCGAGATCGGTATAAGGATGAATTGGAGATCGTGCCGGTTCGCTGCGGCGTCCAGGAAGACACGCCCGAGATCCGCCATGAATTGGAAAAGGGCTTTGCCCAGAACGACAATCTGCGCGGTCCCGAGCTCAGGTAGTTTCCTGCCGTTCAGCGCCCGCGTCAATCATGTCTCTCAACCTTCTTCAGCAGTAGCAACAGCGGGAGACAGGCGAATGCAAGAATGGCAATCAGGCGAAAGTTATCGGCGTAGGCGAGCAGAGCCGATTGCTGCTGGACGCTGCGGTAGAGCGCGCCCAGAGCCTTTTGGTGCGCGGTGAACCTATCCGCGCCTTGAAGAAATAGCCGGGCCTCCAAGCCGCGCGCCATCATGCCGGCCATGGGGCTCCCCATGCCCACATCACCCGCCAAGGTGCTCTGATGAGTCTGCGCGCCGCGCACAAGCATGGCCATGACGGTGGCGATGCCGATGGAGCCGCCGACCGAGCGCACCAGGTTGTAGATGCCGGTTGCGTTGCCCATCTCCTGCTTGCGCAGCCGGCTCAGCGTCACCGTGGTCAGCGGAACGAAGATGAAGCCCATCGCGAAGCCATTGAGAATGTTCGGCACAACCACCGAGCTCATGCCGATTTGCAGGCTGATATTGCCCAGCATCCAGGTGGATGCGCCGAGCAGGCCAAAGCCGAAGGCCATCAGCAGGCGGGCGTCGATCTTGCGCACCAGCACACCGACCATCATCATCGAAGCCATCGCGCCGAGGCCTCGCGGACTCACCGAGAGGCCGCTTTGCAGCGCGGAGTAGCCCATCAGCGTCTGCAAAAACAGGGGCAGCAACGCCGTCGCGCCATAGAGGACAAATCCATAGGTGCAGGTAATCATCGTTCCGACGGCGAAGTTGCGGTCGCGGAAGACGCGCAGTTGAACGATGGGATCGTGGCCGGTCAGTTCGCGCGCGATGAAAGCGATGAGCGCCAGCACGGAGATCGCAGCCGTCCAGCAGATCCAGGGCGCCTCGAACCAGTCGGCCTCCTGGCCCTTATCCAGAACCAATTGCAAAGTCCCCAGCCAGAGAGCCATCAATCCGAAGCCGAGATAATCGATCGCCCCGCGAAATGCCTTGCGCAGATAGGGAGGATCCTCGACAAACGCGTTGACCATGAAGAGCGCGAGGATGCCGATAGGGAGATTGATATAGAAGATCCAGCGCCAGGAGTAGCTGTCGGTGATCCATCCGCCCAGTGTAGGGCCAATGATCGGGGCGACCACGACGCCGACGCCATAGACGGCCATCGCCGTGCCGTGCAGGCGGGGCGGAAAGCTCTCCAACAGAATGGACTGCGCCAGAGGCTGCATCCCGCCGCCGCCCACGCCTTGCAGCACCCGCGCCACAATCAGCATCGGCATATTCATTGCCACGCCGCATAGGAGTGAGGCCGCCGTGAAGAGCAGAATGCAAAGGATCAGTAGGCGCTTGCGCCCGATCCGCCGCGAGATCCAACCGGCGGCGGGCAGCATGATGGCATTCGAAACCAGATAGCTGGTTAGTACCCAGGTTGACTCATCGGTCGAGGCCGACAGGTTGCCCGCGATGTGCGGCAACGCGACGTTGGCTACCGAAGAATCGAGCACCACCATGAAGGTGGCCAGCATCACCGATGCGGCGATCATCCACGGATTTGCCGTAGGCTTCCAGACGTGCTCTTCGGCCTCCATTGAGGGCAGCGAGCCGGTCGTCGCACTCATCCTTCTGTCCGTTCCCCCAAAGTGATAGGCAACACAAGGGGCGGCGCGCGGCGGAGTTGCGGTTGAGCTGACGGCATGGTCAGTCCAGTATACTCGACAGTCGTGTGCGAAAAATGCCGTGAAAGGAATCAAGCTGCATGGCTATCAACAGACGAGAACTGCTTCAATGGATGGGCGGCGCATGTTCCGCCCTTGCTCTTTCGAGATTCGCAACTGCACAAGCGGCGCAGGGCGCGAGCTTCCTGGGAACCAGACAGTCCTTGCAGGGATACCGGATACCGGAGTGGTTTCGCGATGCCAAGTTCGGTATATGGGCGCACTGGGGCCCGCAATCGGCCATCGAGCAGGGGGATTGGTACGCCCGCAATATGTATATGCAGGGATCGGACTCATATCTCTACCATGTGGAAACCTACGGCCATCCGTCCAAAGTCGGCTACAAGGACCTGGTCGATAACTGGAAGGCCGCCAAGTGGGATCCGGAACATCTGATGAGTCTCTATAAGAAGGCGGGCGCAAAGTACTTCGTCAGCATGGGAGTGCACCACGATAACTTCGACCTATGGGACTCGAAGTACACGCGCTGGAACGCCGTGAACATGGGGCCGAAGAAAGATGTTGTCGGAATCTGGCAGAAAGCTGCGCGGAACCAGGGTTTGCGCTTCGGCGTCAGCGAACATCTTTGGATCAGCTACAAGTGGTGGTCCGTGGCCCACGGCGCCGACAAGACCGGGCCGCTGGCCGGTGTTTCCTATGACGGCGCCGATCCCCAGTACGCAGACTTGTATCACGATGCCGATTGCGCGCGATTCGGCGACAAGCTGGACTGGAATGACGATGGCATTCCAGAATCCTGGAAGCGCCATTATCTCGATCGCATGACCGACCTTATCGACAAGTATCAGCCTGACTATTTCTATACGGACGGCCATCTGCCGTTTGAGGAGTACGGGATGAAGATGGTCGCGCACCTCTACAACGTGAGCGCACAGTTGCATGGCGGTTTGACAGAGGCGGTTTACACCAGCAAGGAGCAGACAGATTGCGCTATCGGCACTTGCTTGTTGGATCACGAGCGCGGAGTTGCCGAGGAAATCGCCAAGAACCCTTGGCAAACCGATACCTGCATCGGCCAATGGCATTACAAGCGCGGCCAACAATACAAGACTGCGAAGAAGGTCATCGATCTTCTGGTTGACATTGTCAGCAAGAACGGCAACCTGCTGCTGAACTTCCCGCTGCCCAACTCCGGCGAGCTTGATTTCGAGGAGATGACAGTGCTCGAAGGCATCACGGCGTGGATGGCAGTGAACAGCGAAGGCATTTACGCTTCGCGCCCATGGAAGATTTTCGGAGAAGGTCCGTCTACACAAGCAAAGATCGAAACCGGCAACTTCAATGAAGACAAACAGAAAGATCTCACAGCCGATGATATTCGCTTTACAGCCAAAAACAGCACGCTCTACGCCTTCGTCATGGGATGGCCGGAGAAGGAGGTTGTCGTGCCGTCGCTAGGTCTCGCCAGCCCGCAACAGCCTGGCAAGATCCGCAACGTGAAAGTGCTTGGATACAGCGGAGAACTCAAATGGAAGCAGGACGAACCCTCTTTGAGAGTTGAAATGCCCGCGGAGAAGATATCCGATATAGGCGTCACGCTGAAAGTCGAACTGGCATAGCGGGCGCAGAGGCCAAAGTCAAATTCTCATCGCTTCATCCTCTGCGTGTTTTGCACATTTTCTTGCAGCGCGATTTCCTTGGTGGGTCCATGTACCATGAACATGGAACCCATGACTGACACAAAGAATCTTTCCCCTGCAATCCTTCTTCATATCTCGCAATCGTTGAACGTACCCATGCGCGGGCTGGTCGCGGTGATCGAGTTGCTCGACAACGGCGGGACCGTGCCGTTTATCGCGCGCTACCGCAAAGAGGCCACCGGAAATCTGGATGAGGTGCAGGTTCTCTCGATCGAAGAGAAGCTTGCCTATTTTCGCGATCTCGCCGACCGGCGCGAGACCATCCTGGCCTCCATCGCCGAGCAGGGCAAGCTCACCGATGAGCTGAAGGCGCGCATCGAAGCCACACTCGACAAAAGCGAACTTGAAGACCTCTATCTGCCTTACAAGCCCAAGCGCCGCACCAAGGCCACCATCGCGCGCGAAAAGGGGCTGGAGCCGCTTGCCGCATACCTTTGGGCGCAACAGAATACAGCTGAGCCTTTGGAAACCCTTGCCGCCGGCTTTGTGAATGTAGAACTGGGCGTGGCCTCGGCGGATGAGGCTCTGGAGGGCGCGCGGCACATTGTTGCCGAGTGGATCAGCGAGGACGCCGATCTGCGCAAGGCGCTGCGCCAGCTGGTCTTCGACGAGGGTGTGGTCGTCAGCCGCAAAGTTACCGATGCGGTCGATGAGCAGGAAAAGTTCAAGATGTACTACGAGTACTCGGAGCCGGCGAAGACGATTCCCTCGCATCGCATGCTGGCCATCCGCCGCGGCGAAGGCGAGAAGGTGCTTTACTTCCTCATCGAGGTCGAACAGGAACGGGCCGTCGCTATCATGCAGCGTCATGTGCTGCGCCAGCAGGGCGACTGGACCCGCCAACTCGAATTGGCCATCGACGATGCATGGAAGCGCCTGCTGAACGCATCCATCCAAGGCGAGATTCGCCTGGAGTTGAAGCGGCGTTCCGACACCGAGGCCATTCGGGTCTTCCGCGACAACCTTTATAATCTGTTGCTCGCCCCGCCCGCCGGGCCGATCTCCGTGCTGGGCATCGATCCCGGCCTGCGCACGGGCTGCAAGATAGCGGTCGTCGATGAGACCGGCAAGCTGCTGGCGCACGACGTTCTTTATCTGCACACATCGAAGCACAGCAATGCAGAAGCCGCGCCCAAGCTCGAATCCTTGTTGCGCATGCATAACGTGAGGGCCATCGCCATTGGCAACGGGACGGCCTCGCGCGAGACCGATGCTTTTGTGCGGGAGTTTCTGCGGGAGAAAAAGATCGACGGAATCTTCTCGGTGACGGTGAGCGAGTCGGGCGCAAGCATCTATTCGGCCTCGCCGGTTGCGCGCCAGGAGTTTCCCGATCTCGACCTGACGGTGCGCGGCGCCATCTCGATTGCGCGGCGTCTACAGGACCCGTTGTCAGAGTTGGTCAAGGTCGATCCGAAGTCGATTGGCGTCGGCCAGTACCAGCATGATGTAGATCAGCGTCAGCTACAAGAGTCGCTCGAAACCGTCATCGAAAGCTGTGTCAACAAAGTCGGCGTGGATTTGAACACCTCCTCGTGGACATTGCTTCGCTTTGTCGCCGGCATCACCGAGCGCACGGCGCTGAACATCGTGAGCTTTCGCAACGAGAAGGGCAGCTTCCGATCCCGAGCTCAAGTATTGGAGGTTCCCGGCATCGGCCCCAAGACCTTCGAGCAGGCTGCGGGCTTTCTGCGCATTCGCGACGGCGACAACCCGCTGGACAGGACCGCCGTGCATCCCGAGTCGTATCCGGTGGTCGAGCAGATTGCCGCATCGCTGAAGACTTCAGTCAAGCAGATCATCGAGCAGCCCCAGTTGCTCGAGAATGTCGATCGCAGGCAGCTCTCCGCTGGCGCTTACACTGTCAGCGATATTCTCGCCGAGTTGCGCAGGCCGGGACGCGATCCACGCGACAAGTTTGCCGCGCCCTGCTTTCGCGACGAAGTCCGCGAGATCGCCGACGTCGAGGCGGGCATGGTGCTTGAGGGCGTTGTAACGAACGTGACGAAGTTCGGCGCATTCGTCGATATCGGCGTTCATCAGGACGGCCTGGTGCATATCAGCGAACTCTCCAACCGCTTCATCAAGGAGCCGTCGGAGGCTGCGAAAACAGGCCAGATCGTCAAGGTAAAGGTGTTGAGCGTGGATGCAAAAGCCCGGCGCATCGCGCTCTCCATCAAGGCGCTGACTTCGCCAACAGCACGCCCTGCGGTACGGCCTGTGAAGCCCGCAGCGAGACCCGAGAAGCCAACGCCGAGGACCCAACTCACTATGGATGACAAGCTCGCCGCGCTCTCGACGAAGTGGAAAGCGCGATAGCGTGCGGCAGGTCGCCAGCGAAAAAGAAGGGGACCAGCCTGCTTTTTCCGTAAAAACAATCCCATTTCCGTGAGTTTTGGCTTTATGATTGTCCAACGGCGAATCGTGTCGACGGTAAAAGTGTGGATCTTCAGGTCTGCGACAGGGCCAGCCGGAATCCAGATGTGTGTCTGCGCATAAGATGACCTGCGTGGTGGGAGGAATTCGGATGAAGGACAAGCACAAGAAGAAACACACGGAGGCTGAGTTGGCGGCAACGCCGTCAAACGGTAAACAGAAGCACGGAGACCTGCCGGCGCCCAAGCTGGGCAATGCCGAGACACTGCACCTCGGAAAAGATTGCAATTATGAGAAGGAACTGAGCCGCCTCCAGGTCGAACTCGTCAAGCTGCAGGAGTGGGTTCGTCAGGAAGGCCTGCGGGTTGTGATTCTCTTTGAAGGCCGCGATGCGGCGGGCAAGGGCGGGGCCATCAAGCGGATCACCGAATCTCTCAATCCACGTGTCTGCCGGGTGGTGGCGCTGGGCACACCCACTGAGCGCGAAAAAACGCAATGGTACTTCCAGCGATATGTTCCCCACCTGCCGGCGGCCGGCGAGATGGTGCTCTTCGATCGCAGTTGGTATAACCGCGCCGGCGTCGAGCGCGTGATGGGCTTCTGCACCGAGGCGCAGTATCAGGAGTTCATGCAGAGCTGCCCGGAGTTTGAGCGCATGTTGCAACGCTCGGGAATTCGCTTGATCAAGTACTGGTTCTCCGTCAGCGACGAGGAGCAGGAGCGGCGCTTTCAAGACCGCATGAAGAACCCCACCAAGCGCTGGAAGCTGAGCCCGATGGATCTCGAGTCGCGCAAGCATTGGGCCGAGTACTCGCGCGCCAAAGACGAGATGTTCGCGGTCACCGACAGCAAAATGTCTCCTTGGTACGTGGTAAATGCGGAAGACAAGAAATGCGCCCGGCTGAACGTGATCCGGCATCTTCTGTCGTTGTTCGTGTATAAGGATCTAACCCCCGCGCCGCTGGAACTGCCGAAGCTGGAAAAGTCGAAATACGTGCGCCCGCCTATTCAGGAGCAAAACTTCATTCCGCTGGTTTACCAGTAGGGAACGCCGCCAGAAATCGCCCCGCTTGTCTTACCGCTTGATTCGCACTCGGTGCTGCGGTGGAGCTGTTCAGGAGGACTCGATACGGCGATCTTCCGGACCGGCAGGCGGCAGATTCGCTACAATTCCGAGGTATGGATCAACAACCACAGGAGTCAGTCTCCGTCGAGTTCGCGGTGGGCATCGGCGACGGCAAGTTTACTGCCACAGCGGTTGTGCCTGCCGGGCCAACCAACCTGACTCAGATTCTGCCCGTGCTACAGTCGCTTGACGACTCGTTCATTGGCGGCGTCACCGCGCAGTTGAGCGAAGCCGGCTTCCACGTCTCCTGCAAGGCCGGTTGCGGCGCCTGCTGCCGCCAGATGGTGCCCATCAGCATCTTCGAGGCCGAGGCGCTCAGCGACTGGATTCGCGGCCTTCCCGAATCGCGCCAGCAGGAACTGGCCCAGCGATTTCATCAAGCGCTTCTCTCCTTTGCCGACGCCGGCCTCATCGACCGCATGGTCAAACAGGATTGGCTGGCCGAAACCGAACCCGCGCGCAAGCTGGCACTCGACTACTTCTATCAGCACGTGGCCTGTCCCTTTCTCGAGGATGAGTCCTGCTCCATTCATCCCATCCGCCCGCTGATCTGCCGCGAATACCTGGTCACATCTCCTCCTCAATACTGTGCGGATCCGGTTGCTTTGCAGGTCGTCCCCGCCCGCTTGCCGCTCAACTTTTCCCGCATCCTCAATGCCATCGGCGCGGAGATTGAGCAGGATTCGCGCGGATGGATTCCGCTGGTCTTTCTCTTTGCCTGGATGAAAAGCGGGGTCCGGCCGGGCGAAGCGGTCGC